>JAABUS010001448.1_pt1 | contig 51545 bp, 42 predicted proteins | sample 5560161 | NCBI WGS metagenome assembly JAABUS01 (sample SAMN10711885, study PRJNA513376) | rock metagenome | isolation source: Antarctica rocks | place: Antarctica: Victoria Land, Trio Nunatak nord | collected 2016-01-04 | reverse complement strand
TCCCAACCCTGCAACTAATGTTGTAAACATTTATACTGATGGATTACAACAAAATAAACCAGCAACTATATCAATTATATCAGCTTCAGGAATTGTGCTTAAAAAGGTTCAAAGCAGCAGCTCAGCCCAAACGCAGTTAGATGTTTCATCACTTGCAAGCGGAGTGTACACGATAGAGATTGTAAGCGGAGATAAAGTGACGGTTAAACAATTTGTGAAATTGTAAGAAAATGAAATAGAGTTAGAAACAATTAAAATAAAAACAAAAAAGTCCGGACACAATGCTCCGGGCTTTTTTGTTAAAAAAGTTTAATACTAATTTAATTAGGCTGTTAATAAGTCACATAACAGCTTCAAATCTTCCAATAAATAGTTCGGGTTTTGTACCAGCGTGTCACTTTCTTTTTTCCGGTACGTCATCTTTATATGTTATAGAATAACTTTTTAACAGGGAAAATTTGTTTTCAAATTATTTAATAGCTCTTTTTGAATCTCTGGTGTAAAAATTATTGCTAAAAACTTCTGACCGATTATTTATAATAACAGCAGACTTATGAAAATAAAGCCCACCGTCTGCTTAAGAATATATTAACGGATCAGAAAAGAAGACTTTTTTTATGAATGACGTTTTAGGGAATGCCTTGTATGATTATTATAAAAAAGCTGCTCCATCTAAATTGTGGATACACAACAAATACGGGCCAAAAGAAGAAATGCCGGTGCACATTTACTTTCGTAAAGCAGAAGACATGCCTGCTCTTGAGGCAATGGCTTTAGAAAGCTGCAAAGGAAAAGTATTGGATATTGGTGCCGGCGCAGGAAGCCATGCATTGGCGCTGCAGCAAAAAGGTGCAGATGTTACAGCGCTCGAAATATCACCAAAAGCAGCAGAGGTAATGAAACTTCGCGGAGTCATTACAATTGCTGAGCAAGACATTTTTACATTTAAAACCGGAGGTTTTGATACACTGTTGTTATTAATGAATGGCATTGGCTTAACCGGAACCGTCAGCAGTCTGAGAGAATTTTTGCAACATGCTAAAAAGTTACTTCATCCTGATGGGCAGCTCATTTTCGATTCCTCTGACGTAGCCTATTTGTATGAAGGAAAACCTCCTGAAATGAACAATTATTACGGTGAAATAATGTATCAATATGAGTACAAAAGACAAAAAACCGATTGGTTTAGCTGGTTATACATTGACAAAAGAAAACTCGCTGAAATTGCAGGCGAAGAAGGGTGGGAAACTGAAATTTTATATAAAGATGAATTTGACCAATACCTGGCAAGATTAGTTATTAAAGGAGTATAATCAGACTAAACCGCGGCCAAAATTTTTTTTCTTTCTTAAACTATAAAAAAGGCGTTAAGAAAATTATAGCTTTAATCTGAAAACCTGATAATATTTCGGTAAAGTAATGGAAGCCGATGAAAGTAAAAATAGCAAGCAACAACCTGATAACACAAATCAATGGAAGGCGTCGAAACCTCGTAGTATCATAAATAATGTAACCTGCGAGAAAGAAGAGCCCGATCAAAGCGATAACGGACAAAAAGTACAACAAAAAATAAGCGCCTGATTTCTCGGATTTTGTTCATTTTTATCAATCTTAATGTGCTTAATACGCATTTATATGTAAAGTCTGCATCTTTCAGGAATCATTCTATTTTGACTGTTGAATAAGTTTCTATATTTTGCCCCGGATGTCAAACGACCTGCTTTACCAGATTTCACTAACCTTAGTTCCAAACGTTGGTCCTGTACAGGCTAAAATACTTACTGAGTGTTTTGGCAAGGCTGAAGACATATTTAAGGCATCTAAAACACAGCTTGAAAACATTGAAGGTATCGGAGAAGTAAGGGCAAGATGTATTAAAACATTCAGCAATTTCTCCGCTGCCGAAAAAGAAATAGTGTTTGTTGATAAATATAAGATTGAAACACTTTTTTTGTCAGAAGATAAATATCCAAAGCGGTTATTAAACTGCTGCGACTCGCCAACCCTATTGTACTATCGGGGCAACGCAAATTTGAATTTTTCTAAAGTAATCAGCGTTATTGGCACAAGAAACAATACTGACTATGGCCGCCAGCAGACCGAGCAATTAATCGGAGAATTACAAAGTTTCCAGGTTTTAATTGTCAGCGGTCTTGCCTATGGTATTGATGCCATTGCCCACAAAGCTGCAGTTCAAAATAACCTTCCGACTATTGGAGTGCTTGCACATGGATTAGATAAAATGTATCCTGCACAAAACGCCCATCTTGCAAAACAAATGTTGCTGAATGGCGGTTTACTTACAGAATTTACAAAAGAAACGCTTCCTGATAAACACAACTTCCCGAGACGAAACCGCATCGTTGCCGGTATGGCTGACGCAACGATAGTGATTGAAACTGCTGTAAAAGGCGGAAGCATGATAACAGCCGAGCTTGCCAATGGTTATAACCGCGATGTGTTTGCTTTTCCCGGAAAAGTAACTGACAGCAAAAGTGCGGGTTGTAATCATCTTATAAAAAATAATAAAGCCGTTTTACTAACCGATACAGCGCAACTTATTGAAACGCTTGGCTGGAGTGAAAAGAAAGCAAAGCGGAAGGAACAAAAAGAATTATTTATTTCTCTTACCAACGAAGAACAGGCATTGGTAGATATTTTAAAAGAAAAGGAAACCGTTCATATTGATGAAATCTTTTTAAAGAGCGGTCTGACCAGCAGCACCGTTGCCGCAACTATGCTAAATCTTGAGTTTCAAAACGTAATTGCTTCTTTTCCGGGAAAGATGTACAGGTTGCTGTAGCAGTAAAAAACTGTTGTTTAGCTTAGTTTAGCCGGCCATCCATATACTGGCAAACGGAACGTTCTGCTATTAGTAAGGGTTTAAGCTGTTAATCAATGCTATATTTGTTTCAATCTTACAAATCATGTCTGCAACTATTCCTTTTGAATTAGATGGTAACGAGTATATATCTGAAGTTGTATCTTCAAAAAACACTGCTTCGAATCAAATTGAGCACTTCATTAAAATCAATGGTGATCCCGCCTGCTTTGTAACTTTTGAACAGATTGATAATTCATTTTTCCGGGAAGAGTCTTCCTCCTCTGACCTGACACCGGAATTTAAAGAAGCCGTAAAAAATGCGCTAAAAGATTACCTGGCTACAAGCTTGATACATTAACCTGCTTTAAGTTGGCAAATTTATATTTGCCAGTGGCTCGCTGATGTGTCATAATGAAGCTGCTGCTATAACAATTATTACATCTTTTTGCAATTATTCTCACAAATTAAATTTAAAAAATGACAGCAAAACATTGTTATAACGAAAACTGACCCGATTAAGACTCCACGGCAATCTTATTTAGCTGAAGTGTTTTTTGATACAGGTAATTATAAATCTCTATCTGCGACCTGATCTTTACATCATCATCATCCGATGAAACATATTTATTCGATAAATCCTTATCAAGCCATCTTGCTTTTACATTATCGTGCAGTTGGATGGAGATGATGTCTTTCAGCTCTTCTATAATATCTTTATCTGTCACCTGTATCGCTGCTTCAACGCGGTGATCAAGATTTCTGACCATCCAGTCGGCTGATGAAATATACACCTTTTCCTTGCCGTCATTATGAAAAATCATTACTCTTGCATGCTCAAGATATTCATCAATAATACTGATAGCAGTAATGGTCTTTTTAAATTTTGAATTCTCAACCACTGCACAAAATATTCCCCTCACAATCATTTTTACTTCCACGCCTGCATGAGCGGCTTCGTACAATTTTTCAATCAGCGTAGTATCACTGAGAGAATTCAGTTTTATAGTAATTGCCGCTGGTTTTTTTGATTTGGCATTTTTTATCTCTTTATTAATCAAACTATTGATTTCGTGGCGCATGTTTGTCGGGCAAACCATAAGAGTCTGGCAAAGCTTTAACGACTCATTTCCTGCTTTCGGGTCTTCTAAATAATTAAATATTCTGTTTATGTCCGCCATCACATGGCGGCTGCTTGTCAGCAGGCAATGATCGCCATAAATACGGGCAGTTTGTTCGTTTAAATTGCCTGTGCTTACAAATCCATATTGAAAGACACGATTTTCAACACGTTTTTTTATGATACAAACTTTTGCATGAATCTTCAGGTTATCTACACCTATCAATACTTTTACGCCTTCTTCTTCAAGCCTGCCTTTCCAATACAGGTTGGCTTCTTCATCAAAGCGTGCCCGCAACTCAAGCATTACAACAACTTCCTTTCCATTTCGCGCAGCGTTTATTAGTGCATTTATGATTTTTGAATTGGGCGCGAGCCGGTAAGCTGTTAGTTTAATAACTGTTACCTGCAGATCCATAGCTGCCTCGCGCAGCAGATCAATAACTGAATTAAAAGAATGATAAGGAAAATTGAGCATCACATCTCTTTCGAGCACTACATCGGTAACCCGCGATGTTTGCGAAAAAGCAGGATGCAGAATAGCATGACGTCGGGGGCTTTTTGAAGTAAAAACATCAGGAAAATCCATAAAATGCCTGAAATTATGTATTCTGCCGCCGGGAATAATATTGTCTTTTCTTGATAAACTTAATTTTCTGATCAGGTATTCAAGCAGACCTGCATCCATTTCTTTATCATATACAAAACGAACAGTTTTGCCCTTGCGCCTGTTTTTAATGCCTTTTTCTATTTTTTGTATTAATGAGGTAGAAAGATCATTATCAATATCAATTTCGGCGTCTTTCGTCACCTTAAAAATATGCGAGTCAAAATGATCGAAGCCAAAATAAGAAAAAATAGCCGGAAGATTGAAACGAATGACATCTTCGAGCAAAATAATGTATTGCTCACCATTTGCAGAAGGCAGCAAAAGAAACCTGCCAACCGCCCGGGTCGGTACTTCTATCAGTGCATATTTCTGGTCATAAGCATTATCTCGTTTGCGCATAACGACACCCAAATAAATTGATTTTTCACGCAGGTAAGGAAATTGCGGAATGCTTTCCACCAGCAGCGGAATGACGTTGCTGCGGACTTCTTCTTCAAAATATTTCTTCACAAACTGCTGCTGCTCATTATCTAACTGTCCTTCATTTATAAGATAGATTTTTTCATTTTCCAGCTCAACCAAAATTTCTTCCCATATCCGGTTAAACTCATTTTGCTGCTGCAAGACAATCATTTGGATGTCTTCTAAAATCTTCAGTGGATTTTCTTCAAGATGCATATTTTTTTTACCAAGCATTGTCATCCGCTTTAGTGTAGCTACACGAACACGGAAAAATTCATCAAGGTTATTAGAGAAAATTCCAAGAAAACGAATTCTTGATTTCAGCGGCACACTGTGATCGTTAGCTTCCTGCAAAACCCTTGCATTGAAACTGAGCCAGCTTATATCGCGTGGAATAATTTTAGGTTTACTCATAAAAATAGTTATTCAAATATAACGCCCGGCTCCATCTGATTAATATTAAGTTTTGCATACTTATACTTAATAATCACTAAAAACATTTCAATTTTCTTTGCTCATTATATAAATTTCCCGGGAAAGCACAACAGCAAATTAAGAGTGCTTCAATCGCTGACATCAATTAAAATTAATAACAAATCTAATATTCTTTGTGCATAATCTTCGTTTTATGCTATCGCAAAGTTTGCTAATTTGCATTCCGACACGTTTCAGAGAAGAGAGAAAATTATGGAAAAATTTATTGTTTCAGCACGAAAATACAGGCCGCAAAACTTTAATACTGTTGTAGGGCAAAGCCACATTACCACAACTTTAAAAAATGCTATCCGTAATCACCAACTGGCGCACGCATTTTTATTTTGCGGCCCGCGTGGAGTTGGCAAAACAACGTGCGCCCGTATTTTAGCCAAAACTATTAATTGCGAAAACATAAGCCCTGATGGTGAAGCTTGCAATCATTGTCATAGCTGCATTTCTTTTAATGAAGGCACATCTCTTAATATTCATGAGCTGGATGCCGCCAGCAATAACTCGGTAGATGACATTCGTGCATTGGTGGAGCAGGTGCGATTTGCGCCGCAGGCAGGCAAATACAAAGTGTATATAGTAGATGAGGTGCACATGCTAAGCACAAGCGCTTTTAATGCCTTTTTAAAAACGCTTGAAGAACCTCCTTCTTACGCTATTTTTATATTGGCGACTACCGAAAAGCATAAAATACTTCCTACTATTTTAAGCCGCTGCCAGATTTTTGATTTCAAGCGCATTACTAATGATGATACAGTAGAACATCTGCAGGAAATAGCAGATAAAGAAAACGTGCAGGCCGAAAAAGCTGCGCTGCAGGTGATCGCCCAGAAGAGTGAAGGCTGCATGAGAGATTCGCTCAGCATTCTTGATAAAATTGTAAGCTTTACAAATGGGGAAGTTACTTATCAAAATACACTTGAACATCTGAATATTCTGGATCACGATTATTATTTTAAGCTGCTCGATACACAGCTTAACCAGGATATGGCTGGTTCTATGTTGCTGTACGACGAAATAAACCGCAAAGGTTTTGAGGGTGATCTTGTTTTAAATGGTTTCGCAGAATTTATACGAAATGTGTTGGTCTGCCAAAATCCGAAAGCTGCTTTACTGCTGGATGTTGTGGAAGGCCTGCAGCCGAAATATATCGAAACAGCCAAAAAGGTCAGTCCTGCTTACCTCGTCGGCGCTTTAAACATTTTAAATGAGTCTGAGATAAATTACAGGATGGCGCGAAACAAACGCCTGCATGTAGAAATGACAATGATTAAGCTTACTTTTTTGCAGCAGGCAATAGAATTGTCTTTTGATAACCAGACTTCGTCGCTTGTGAAAAAAAAGCGGGTAAGCGGGCCGGTAGCGGTAAAATTTGAACCATTACAATCGCTGCAGATAAAAGCTCCGCCTGCTAAGGAGCAACCTGCTGCGGCAACTCCAAAATTATATATACAACCCCAGGTTTCGAATATTGCAGTAGCTGAATCAGAACCCGTAATACAAAACGGTCATATTGGAAAAAATACAGTTTCTCTGCCTGAAGAGTTAAAAGCTGCCGACACCTTAACAGAAACAGCGGAGATTTCAGCGCCGGTTAAAGTGAAAGCTCCTGCGTCGGGCAAAAAAAACTTGCTCGAAAGTTTGCGCGACCAGCATATTACAAACCGTGTAAGTGAAATTAAAAAGGATGCAATTGCAGTAACGTCAGAAAATTTAGAAGGACACTGGAATTGTTTTAAAGAAAAGCTGAAGCAGCAGTCTAAACACTTAATTGTAACGACTTTTAATAATGCACAGTTACAAGTGGTAAACGAACAGCATTTTTCTATAACATTGTTAGAAAGCTTTGAACAGAAGTTTATAGAACAGGAAAAAACAACTTTGCTTGAATACTTAAAAGATTGCTTTCATAACCGCAATATTGGCTTTACCGTACTGGTAAATGAGCAAATTAAAGAAGGAGCAAATGCCGAACCTGCACTCACCACGCGTGAAAAATACCAAAAAGTAATAGCGCAATATCCAATGATTAAAGAATTAAAAGACAGGCTGAAGCTGGAATTGGATTATTAGCGGGTTAGAGTTTTATTAAATATCAATATTATGTTTCTTTTCTTAAAATATTGATATTAATGCTAATTAAGGGTTGAAATAATGAAGCTGTTTAGGTTTTTTTATAACAAATTGATTTTGAATTTTAGTGAAACAAGTGCTTTTCTATAAAAGATTAATTTTAAAATAATTGAAAAAGAATTTTAATCAGGGGTTAATATAAAATGTGCCATCAGGCACCAAATATTGGTAGCAGTAATAACACAAAAAAGGTCAGCAAGTGCCGTAGGTACGATATCAAAAAGCACATATTGCATACCTACGGCACGCCCAGATTGTTTTCTGCTTATGTTTACTACCAATATCAGGTACCTAACGGCACATTTTAGCCTTTGATTTACATTATTGATAATTACTGCTGGTAAACCTTCCACGTTTTAATAAAGCTGTAAAGCAGGATTAGGGATTTTTAGAGTTTACTTAAATCTTTTTTCTAATGAAATTTCTTTTGTCATCTTGCCTTTAATTCATTTTCATGTAATTTCACGGCTCAAAAAATTAACGCAATAATGCATGGCAGTTTTGCTGCACTTTACGTTTGAGCGTTTTAGCAAAATATAAAAGTATGGCCGAACCGATATTAATGCCCAGGCTGAGCGATACCATGACAGAAGGCGTAATAGCTGCATGGCATAAAAACGTAGGAGACACAGTGAAAAAGGGCGATTTACTTGCCGAGATCGAAACCGATAAAGCCACTATGGAGCTCGAAAGTTACCAGGACGGTGTATTGCTGCACAGAGGAGCGGCGGATGGCCAGAAGCTGCAGGTAAACGACCTGTTGGCGATCATTGGTAAACAAGGTGAAGATGTTTCTGCTGTTATTGCTGAAAATTCTAATAATGGTAGTCAGCCGCAACAATCGACTCCTACTGCCGAAGCCCAAGCTGCTGCGCCTGTAAATCCTCCTGCTGCTTCACAAACTGGTGCGCGACCAGAACAAACACAGCCAGTTAATTCTAACGCACCGTTAGACATTTCTAAAATGGAAGAAGTGGTTTTGATGCCGAGACTAAGCGATACCATGACAGAAGGCGTTATTGCTGCATGGCAGAAAAATGTAGGTGATCCGGTAAAAAAAGGAGAAGTGCTTGCCGAAATAGAAACCGACAAAGCTACCATGGAACTTGAAAGTTATAAAAACGGCACTTTATTATACCAGGGAGCCAAACCCGGTGAAAAGATACAGGTAAACGACTTGCTTTGTATAATAGGCGAACCGGGGATGAATATAGATGCTATTGTTGCTGCTGCAAAAGGTGACGCAGTTGCTCAGCCATCAGAAGCGCCTGCAACGGCGCCTTCACAAACCCAAAGCTCACCGCCGGTAGCTGCGCCCGCGGAAGCCGCACAACCGGCAGTAGTGAATGAAGGACGCATAATCGCATCTCCTTTAGCAAAAAAATTAGCTGAGGAAAAAGGTATTGACTTACGGTATGTAAAAGGCTCGGCAGATAACGGAAGAATAGTAAAACAGGATATAGATAATTATAAACCTGCTGCACAACCTGTAGTTTCTCAGCAACAACCTGCACAGCAACCTGTTGTTCAACCGCAGGCTCAGCAAGCTGAAGCGCCAAAACCTGAAGCTCCTGCAAAAACTGCAGAAGCAAAACCAGCGGTTACACAGGAGGCAATCGGACAGGTTAGCTTTGACGAAGTGCCTGTGTCGCAAATGCGTAAGACTATTGCTAAAAGACTGTCTGAAACTCTGTTTACCGCACCGCATTTTTACCTTACCATGAGCATAGACATGGATAATGCAGTAGAAACACGGGCTAAGCTAAATGAGCTTTCTCCTGTCAAGATCAGTTTCAATGACTTAGTGCTGAAAGCTGCCGCAGTAGCTATAAAGCAACATCCCAAAATAAACAGCAGTTGGCTCGGCGATAAAATTAGAATTAATCATCATGTAAATATTGGCGTTGCTGTAGCGGTAGACGAAGGCCTGCTGGTGCCGGTAGTACGTTTTGCCGATGCAAAAAGCCTTAGCCAGATTGCTGCAGAAGTAAAACAATTTGCTCAAAAAGCAAAAGATAAAAAGCTGCAACCGGCCGATTGGGAAGGAAGCACTTTTACCATAAGCAATCTTGGCATGTTTGGTATTGATGAATTTACTGCTATTATAAATTCGCCTGATGCATGTATTTTAGCCATCGGCGGTATTGCCAAAGTGCCTGTTGTTAAAAATGGCCAGGTAGTGCCAGGCAATGTGATGAAAGTAACGCTAAGCTGCGATCACCGTGTTGTAGACGGAGCCTCGGGAGCAGCTTTTCTTCAAACTTTAAAAAGTCTTTTGGAAGAGCCTTTGAGAATGTTGGTCTAAGAGAGAACCACGATTTATTGTAGAACCACGATTTTTTGGATTATAAAAAGATTAAGGTGAGATGAAAGTCTCACTTTTTTTGTAAGATTAAACCCGGGAATATAAAATTAATAAGAAGTGTTTTTAAATTTAATAGTATTACACAGAAATTAAATTTGTTTAAATAACTAAAGTGTCGGCTTCTGCTCGTTGTCCAAAAAACCTTTGTCCAGAGTTAACTTTCCGTTTCCCGATTTTTATATAAATACTGGCAGTTGATACAGAAGTAGCTTCTTCTTTTAGTTTTACCCAGATACTTTTTTATTAAAGGAATATCGCACCGGGGACATGTCTTTTTGGTATGAGCGAGCCAATGCTTCTTTAAAACATAGTTTTTTTTCCATTCTAAAAAATCAAAACTGTACAGTCTGGCCTGGGCAATTAATTCATACAGCTTTTGTTCGGGCAAAGCGCCGACATTACTTTCAGGATGAACCATTATTCTAAATAAAACTTCATTCTTTATAATATTGCCTGATCCTGCAAAAATGCTTTGATCAAGCAATGCATCACAAGCCAGTGTCTCCGGTTGCTGCTGCAGCTTATCTTTTGCTTTTTCCGGATCCCATATATCGTTCATTATATCACCGCTCCAATCATAAACATTATCTAAATCTCCATTTATAAATTGGACAGAGCAGGCGTAAAAATTAATTTCCCCATCTTCAAACTGAAGAGATAATCGTGGTTTTGTTGCTTTTTGTTCGTTTATAAGATAAGAGCCAAACAACATAAAATGTATGCGAACCGAAAAATCTTCGAGGCAAATTAAAAAGTGCTTGCCCCAGCTTTTAAAATCAGTTATGGTTTGCCCGGCAATTTGTTCAATGTCAAGCTTACTGTTGCCTTCGACATTAATGATCTTTTTTCCTTTAAAAGGCTGTACCAATTCTTTTAATATAACTATAGAAGGACCTTCAGGCATTTTGATGGTTTTAGTGGAAGTATTCAAAATGCAGACCATTAAAAAAACAACTTTGATCTATAATCTTTTTAATCTTTTAAAATGTATTTATTCTGACAAAATTAATTTGTGATGCAGCAATTACATTTGCATTTTCGCATAAATTCGGCTTCATGCAAAAACCGGTATTAGTTATAAAGTTAGGCACTGCAGTTATAACAGGCAACAATGGCAAAATAGATGAGGCTGTAATAAAAAAACTGGCAGAAGAAATTGCACATCTTTCAAAAACAAGCAATACAGTATTGGTATCAAGCGGTGCGGTAGCAAGCGGAAAAGCTTTTATTAAAAATTATAAAGGAACGCTTATAGAAAGAAAAGCAGCCGCTGCAGTTGGCAATCCTATACTTATTCAATTGTATCACAGGTATTTCTCCGCGTTCGGCATCACCGTGGCGCAGGCTTTGTGTGAGCGCCACCATTTCTCTGGCCGTTCACAGTTTTTGCAGCTGAAAGAAACCTTTACCGAATTTTGGAAGAATGATATTCTGCCTGTGGTAAATGAAAACGATCTGGTGAGTAATGTAGAATTGAAATTTTCGGATAATGATGAATTGTCTGCGCTGGTAGCGATAGGTTTTGACGCAGAAACGCTCATCATTTGCACCTCAGCCGGTGGATTTTTAAATGAAAAAAAACAAATCATACCTGTTGTTGATTCAATTGATAATACAATACTTGCGTTTGTAAATGCAGAAAAAAGTACCCTTGGTCTGGGTGGCATGGTTTCAAAGCTCACCTTTACCAAACTTGCCACTTCTTTGGGGATAAAAGTTGTTATGACGGGGCTTTCAGGTGAAAAACCTTTGATAGCTGCATTGTCAGGAAAGCAAGGCACTACTTTTACACCTCAAAAGTCAAACCTGCGGGCGCGAAAAAAGTGGCTGGCAAGCGGTTCCATTACCATTGGCACCTTGCAGGTTGACAAAGGAGCTGAAAAAGCTTTGCTGAACAGGAAAAGCTTACTGGCTGTAGGTATCAGAAATGTAAAAGGCACGTTTTCGGCAGGTGAAGTTGTGCAATTAATTAATGAAGAAGAAACCATAATCGGCGTAGCCAAAGTAAAACTTGATGCACTGCAAATGATCGGACAGATCTCTAAAAAAAATGCAATAGCAGCTCATTCGGATGATATTGTAATGTTTTAAAAATAATACCTGAAAAGAGTGCATAGTTGGGAATATTTAGATAAAAGGCAGATCATTTACCACATAGGCACATAGAAACATAGTTATCACTGTATGTTTTAAAATAGTTTTCTACTGTGTCTATGTGGTAAATCAAAAATAAAAAAGCAGGAAACGTAAATTGTTACCTGCTTTTTCTAATAAAACTTTTAAAACTATTATAAATGCGCCTGGATCTTTTTGTCTAAAACAGATTTTGGCACCGCGCCGATTTGTTTATCTACCACTTTACCACCTTTTATAAAAAGTATAGCAGGGATAGAAGTAATGCCGTAGTTGACACTTAAATCAGGATTTTGGTCTACGTTTACTTTACCTACGTTTACCTTTCCGTTATATTCTTTTGACAATTCTTCAACAACAGGTCCGATAGCGCGGCAGGGCCCACACCACTCAGCCCAAAAATCTATAAGAGAAAGTTTGTCACTATCTAAAACAGTAGTTTGAAAGTTTGCATCTGTGAATTCTAAAGCCATAATATGTATATTTTAAAATTTATGTAAAAATGTATTTTTTAAGTACAAGAAATAAGAAGCAAATTTACTACCAATAACTGAATTATGCTTTTTTGACTTTTCCACCTGTGTTAATTCTGCAGTTTATGGCAGTTTAATGACTAAAACCTACACCAAAGAGAGCGGGAAAATTATCTACATTGTTACTACCTGCACTTCCACATCTTTGTTTTCTTCTAAAAAATGTACCATTTCTTCATTCATCGTAAAGCCTTTTTCGAGGCTATACAAGCTAAATTTAAAGTTTTCTTTTGAGTCATAAATATTAAACTTTAAAGAGGATTTGCCCGGATAGTTTTTTATATTTTTATCAATAAAGCTTATAAAATCGTGCGTAATTGCTTTTGTCGGCACATCCATTACCAGTTGTTTGGTATAGCTTTGTTTGGCAGCTTCCAGCATGGTTACAGATTGTACTTTAAATTCATAGTCACTGCTGTTATACCTTGTTTTAAAACAACCTGTTACCAGTATATTTCTTCCTTTTTCTAAATAATTCCTGTATTTTATATAATCCTCGCTCCAGAGCATGAATTCTGTCTTGCCGGTAAAGTCCTCTATATAGAATGAACCAAAGTTTCGCCCTGTTTTAGTTACCCTGTGCTGCGCATCTGTTATCAGCCCGGCAAGACGAAAAGTCTTATTGATATTGGGTAATAATTGCGGAGCGTCTTTTACTTCGTTAAATTCGTTGACCGGCGTAAAATTGTAATGCTTCAATTCAAATTTGAAATGGTCGAGGGGATGACCGCTCATAAACATACCGGTCACTTCTTTCTCATGATCCAACAGTTCTGTCAGCGGCCAGGGCTCAACTTTAGGGAGCTGGGGTGCAGGAATGTCCATTGATATCATATCTCCAAAAAGGCTGTGGCTGGTTGACTGCGCCTGTGCCTGGTATTTGTTGCCAAAATTTATAATAATATCAAGTCCGCAGACATTGGTTTCTTTATTAAGAAAATACTGTGCACGGTGGAAGTCTTTAAAACAATCGAAAGCGCCGCTGTAAGCAAGGCTTTCCAACGATTTTTTTGTTGCTGCGCGAAGATTTACCCGTTTTATAAGGTCGAAAATGCTGGAGAAAGGACCTTTTTTTGCCCGTTCTTCCAAAATGTATTCAATAGCATTTTCGCCTACGCCTTTCAGTCCCATCATGCCAAAACGAATTTCACCTTTTTTATTTACGGCAAAACCTCTTTGAGATTCATTAATATCAGGGCCAAGCACATGCAATCCCATCCGCTTGCATTCTTCCATAAAGAAAGTAATTTTCTCAATGCTGCCGGCGTGGTTTAGAACGGCAGCCATATATTCCGATGGGTAGTGGGCTTTTAAAAAAGCCGTTTGGTAAGCTACCAAAGCATAGCAGGTAGAGTGAGATTTATTGAAAGCGTACTGGGCAAAGGCTTCCCAATCTGCCCATATTTTTTCAAGCTTTTCAGCAGGATGGCCTTTTTGGGTTGCGCCTTCCATAAACTGTGCTTTCATTTTATTCAGCACAGCTATTTGCTTTTTCCCCATCGCCTTGCGCAATACGTCTGCATCACCTTTGCTGAATCCTGCCAGCTTTTGAGAAAGCAGCATCACCTGCTCCTGGTATACTGTGATGCCGTATGTTTCTTCAAGATATTCTGCCATTTCGGGCAAATCATACACTATTTCTGCGCGCCCGTGTTTTCTTTCTACATAATCAGGAATGTAAGCCATTGGCCCTGGGCGATACAGGGCATTCATAGCGATTAAATCTGCAAAAACGTCGGGCTTTAAATCACGCAGATACTTTTGCATGCCCGCACTTTCAAACTGGAAAGTGGCATTGGTCTCGCCTTTCTGATAGAGTTGATACGTCTTTTCATCATCTAAAGCGAGTTCATCTATTTTAATATAAATACCATGATTTTGTTTAATCAGGTCAAGAGCAGTTTTTAAGATAGAAAGGGTTTTTAGTCCTAAAAAGTCCATTTTAATGACACCTGCTTCTTCAATCACACTTCCTTGTATTTGTGTAATAAGAAGTTCAGAATCTTTTGATGTAGCGACAGGAATAATATTTTTCAAATCATCAGGAGCGATAATGATACCGGCCGCATGCAAACCTGTATTTCTTACAGAGCCTTCCAATCGCTCGGCCTCATGCAAAACCTTTGACTTTTCGGTATCGCTGTTATAGATTTCGCGAAGCTTTTTTATATTTTCTATGTCCTCTGAGCCAAAGCCTTCTTTTTCTTCCAGCGATTTTGGTCCTTCTTTTATGGTTAAAGGTGCATGCAGGCATCTTCTTAATTCAGTGCCCGGCCGGTCAGGAACTAATTTTGCCAGCATATTGCTTTCGGCCAGAGGAAGGTCAAGCACACGGGCCACATCTTTGATGCTCATTTTAGCAGCCATCGTACCAAAAGTGACTATTTGCGCTACCTGGTTTCTGCCATATTTTTTTACGACATAATCAATTACTTTTTGGCGTCCGTCGTCATCAAAATCAGTATCAATATCGGGCATGCTCTTACGATCGGGGTTGAGAAAACGCTCGAACAGCAAGTTGTATTTTATCGGGTCAATATTGGTAATGCCGATACAATAAGCAACTACCGAACCTGCAGCAGAACCACGGCCCGGACCAACAAACACGCCTAACTCACGACCTGCCTGTATGAAGTCTGAAACAATTAAAAAGTAGCCTGCAAAACCCATTGTTTTGATTGTAAACAATTCAAAATCGAGCCTTTCTCTTATTTCTTCCGTTATTTCGCTGTATCTTTTTTTTGCACCTTCGTAAGTAATGTAATGCAGGTATTCCCATTGGTTAAGGTTATTATCAGTATATTTTTGAAATTCTTTGGGAATAGGAAAATTTGGCAGAAGAATATCTTTCTTTAAATTAAGGATTTCTATTTTACCCGCCACTTCATTTGTATTATCAATCGAATGGGGAATGTCTTTAAACAGTTCCTTCATCTCGTCTGTCTTCTTAAAATAAAACTGGTCGTTTGGAAATTTAAAGCGTCTTTCTTTTAGCTGTACATCATCATTTATAAAATCGTCATAACCGGGCGTACTTTTCTTCTCTCCGGTATTAAGGCACAATAAAATATCATGGGCATTGTAGTCATCCTGATCTGTGTAATGGCTGTCGTTGCTTGCAATTACTTTTACATTGTGCTTTGCAGCGAACTTTAATAAAGATACATTTACCTTGTCCTGGTCTTTTATGCCATGCCTTTGTATTTCTATATAATAATCTTCGCCAAACATATTGAGCCACCACTTAAACTCTTTTTCAGCCTCATCTTCGCCGTCGTGCAAAATAGTTTGCGGAACATAAGCGCCGAGGCAACAAGTGGTAGCAATCAATCCCTCGTGATACTTTTCAATAAGTTCTTTATCAATTCTCGGATATTTACTGTACATGCCTTCTGTAAATCCCAATGAGGTCAGCTTTAATAAATTTTCGTAGCCCTGCTTGTTTTTAGCAAGCAGCACCTGGTGGTAGCGTTCATCTTTTTGTTCTTTGGTAAATGTTTTTTTAGTTCTGTCAGCCACCACATAAAACTCGCAGCCTACAATTGGTTTTACTTTGAGTGTTCCGTCTTCATTTTTGTGTTTGTAAGCTTCAGCTACAAATTCAAATGCGCCAAACATATTACCATGGTCTGTTATGGCAAGCGCAGGCATGTCATTATCAATCGCTTTTTGGTACAGGCTTTTTATAGAAGCAGCGCCATCAAGCAGGCTAAATTGGGTATGAACATGAAGATGGGAAAATTTAGACATATACGACTCTTTCTCCTGTTTTTAATATTGGATTTAACTGAAGGTAAAACTGAAACAATAAAGTACAAATATCGCCATCTTTTAAAAATATAACCATCGTTGTTATCCACAGGATGGGGTTAACTGTACGTTAAAAAGATATAAAAAAGAGGTGTCTTTGATATATAAGTTATTTACTTTGCTTTATCTGAATATGATAATGACCCGATTGACATACTGCCTGTTGTTTGCAGCTTCGCTGAGCAGTTGCAGCCACTTAAAAACAATAACGTCAAGGGATAATTCTGCTGCCAGCCGGCCTTCTAAAAAATCAAATTCTAAAAAACCCCGTTTCCTCGATATGTCGGTAAGCCCCGGACAGGTGGTTACTTCACGCCATGATGTAAGCGCTTCTATGCCTTCATTGGCAGAGCGGAAAAAGCAAAGGGATGAATATAATGCAAACATACATTCATCGCTGAATATGATAGATATTGAAAAAGCAGACTTTTTGCAATTGAAATATGCCATAGTGTTAGATGCAACAGTGGAGAAGCTTACCAACGTCAACCTGCTCAAATCAATAGACGAATGGTGGGGCACAAGCTATTGTATGGGCGGAAGTACGAAAAATTGTATTGACTGTTCTGCTTTTACCCAGGTGATAATGCAGAACGTGTACAATGTGAATATTCCGCGTACTGCTCAGGAACAATATAATTCAAGCAGGCAACTTAACGTAGAAGACCTCAGCGAAGGCGACCTTGTTTTCTTTAATACAAATGGCGGACGCGATATTACCCATGTAGGCATCTATCTTTTTAATAATAAATTTGTACATGCAGCTACCAGCGGAGGTGTAATGGTAAGTGACCTTAATGATATTTACTGGAAGCCACGATATAAAGGTGCAGGAAGATATTTAACTGCCGCCCCTGCGACCGCTGCTTTCGAAATGAATGGAGGAAAGTGATTATAAAGAATTATTATTTTTCTCATCAGCATTTCCTGAATAATAATAGAAAAAGAGCTTTTTTTGCCTGCAATCTCATTTCTGCAGTAAAACTTATATCTGATGATAAAGTTCAAAGGTTCAAAAAAGCTCAGGACAAATATTATCATCATTACTGCTATTGCATTTTTTTCAAAATGTATCAATAATGCTGACAAAGAAAAACCGGTAAATATAGTTAATAACTCCGGTCAGGAATTTGCCGGAACCGAGGCTTGTGCTAATTGCCACCGCGAAATTTTTAGTCATTTTGAACATACTGCTCACAACTTTACATCACAGCCGGCGTCTGAAGAAACTATTAAAGGAAGTTTTGCCAGAGGTAAAAATTTGTTCTCATATTCTTATTACGACAAAGTCGGCATGGAAAGAAGAGACAGCGGATTGTACCAGGTCGAGTATGACAAGAATTTTACCGAAAAAGGGTCATACCGGTTTGATATAGTAATAGGATCAGGCACAAGAGGACAATCTTATCTGTACTGGAAAGATAAAAGCTTATTTCAACTTTCTGTTTCTTATTTTACAATGGCTGAGGCGTGGTCTAACAGCCCTGGTTATCCGATGTATAGTCCTGACTTCAACAGGCCGGTTACTTTTCGTTGCCTTGAGTGTCACAGCACATATTTTAAGACACTCTCAGCAAATACTCAAATTGGTGCAGAAAAGTTTGATGGCAGGCAGGCAATATTTGGCGTGCAATGTGAAAGCTGTCACGGACCTGCAAAAAAGCATATAGATTTTCACGAACAAAATACCAATGAAACACAAGGAAAATATATAATAAATCCTTCCAAATTCAACCGTCAGCAGCAAATAGACCTGTGTGCGTACTGTCATGGCGGTATAAGAAGAAGCGATAAAGAATCCTTTAGTTTTGTTCCCGGTGATACTCTTTCTTTTGCAGACCAGCCGGAAAATACGGCATTAAATACTGAAAATATAGAGGTGCACGATAATCAATACGCATTGCTGAAAGAGAGCAAATGTTTTAGAATGAGTAAGCTTATGAGCTGCAATACCTGTCATAATACTCATGAACAGGAAAGAGGTAATCTTGCCCTGTTTTCTAAAAAGTGCATGAGCTGTCATAGCATCGAAAAAAGTAATTTTTGTAAGATGGCGCCGTCTCTTGGCGCTGGTATTGTTAACAATTGTATAGATTGCCACATGCCTGAAAGACCGTCTAAGATGCTTACTATTCAACTTGAGAATGAAAGCAATAACACACCTTCAACTTTGCGTTCTCATGTTATCGCTGTTTATCCTGGTGAAACAAAAAAGTATCTTTCTCTAAATCATCTTTTGACTGATAAAAAGTAAAGAATATTATTATCAATATAAAAGGAACAGTATACAGTTAATGAACCCTTAGCCGCTACCTATTCTCCAAATCCTTACCTTTGCCGCCTAATTTTTTCCCTTTTATGAAGACTGATAATAATACGGTCATAGGTTTTGTGTTGATAGGAATTCTTTTTATTGGTTATTTCTGGTTTTCAAGCAAGCAGCAACAAGCTATTTTACTCGAAAGAACCCGGGTTGAAGATTCAATTGCGCGGGTAAAAGCGTTGTCAGCGCCAAATGTTGACCCTGCCATCGCAAAATCTGATTCATTAAAGAGAGATTCTTTAAATAATCTTGCTGCCGCAGGCAATTTCTCAAATGCAGCTAACGGGAGTGAGCAACTTACGGTCGTTGATAACGGACTTATAAAAATAACATTTACTAATAAAGGCGCGCAGCCAAAAAGTGTTCAGCTAAAAAAGTATAAATCTTACGACAGTTCGGCTGCCGTAATGGGAGGTTCTGCTTTTGATAATCTTTCCTACACGATAAATACGTCGGCAAACCAATCTGCCGCTACAGGCAGCCTGTTCTTTAATGCTGCAACTGTTGCTAAACAGGCCGATGGAAGACAAATTATAAGCTATAATCTGACATCGGCCGAGGGACAAAGCATCACACATCAATATGTTGTAAAGCCAAATGATTATATGATTGACTGGAACATCATTATTAATGGCGCTAACCGGTTATTGACAGGTAATTCCTTAAACTTTAACTGGCAGGTGCAAGCCGGCCAAAAACAAAACGATATTGTGTATGAAAGACGACAATCCAGGTTATGCTTTGTAGAAGATAACAGCTATAATTTTAAAACGGCCACTACCGGTGCAACGCAGACTTTTGAAAAACCTGTTAATTGGGTATCAGTAAAACAACAGTTCTTCAATTCTGCTTTAATTGCAAAAAACAATTTTAATTCGGGCGATATAAGCATTACAGTTCCCGCCGATACAAGCATAATAGTAGGTAAAGCAGTTGCCAATATGAAAATACAACTGCCGGCTTCTGCTTCCGCTTCGGTTCCCATGGCTTTATATTATGGCCCTAATGATTTCAGCGTGCTTAAAAAATACAACCTGAAAATGGAAAACATAGTTGACCTCGGTTCAGGTATGTTTTCATTTGTAAAATATATAAACAGGTATATAATTATACCGGTATTTAACTTTTTTGCCGGTTTTATTAGTAATTACGGATGGGTAATTGCCTTGCTGACCATTTTTATCAGGTTAGTTACTTCACCGCTAACCTATACAAGTTATCTAAGCGGTGCTAAAATGAAAGTGCTGCGGCCGGAGCTTGATACTTTGAAAAAGAAATTTGGGGAGGATCAGCAGGGATTTGCCGTGCAGCAAATGAAATTGTTCAGGGAAGCAGGCGTTAATCCATTGGGTGGCTGTATACCGGCTGTGCTTCAAATTCCGATATTTTTTGCGTTATATAGTTTTTTTAATTCAGAAATTGCCTTGCGTGGTCAAAGTTTTTTATGGGCTAAAGATTTGTCTTCTTATGACGTATTCGTAAAACTGCCCTTTTCTGTTCCATTTGGCTTTGGCAATCATATCAGCTTGTTTACCTTAACTGCTGTAATAACCAGTTTTCTTATTTCATTATATAATATGAGCATGACTCCTGACCAGGGAAACCCGGTGATGAAGTACATGCCTTATTTCTTTCCTTTTATACTGCTGTTTATATTTAACCAGTTACCATCAGCATTAACGTGGTATTATACTGTATCTAATCTCATCACCTTGGGCTTGCAATATGTTATTCAAAATTATATTATTAATCATGATAAAATATTAGCAAAAATGGATGAAACACGTAAAAAGCCGAAAGTAAGATCAAAGTGGCAGCAACGCTACGACCAGGTGATGGAGTCGCAGAAAAAAGTGCAGGAACTGAAACAACGTACAGATAACAGAAGACTGAACTGATAATATTAAACTATGAAGAAACTTTTTGCAGCGATTGCTTTTCTTTCAGCAGGTCATTATAAAAGTGCTGCACAGGAGTCCAAGCTTGTCTCTGAATGCACCGTATTTTTTACTATAACGGCACAAGCCAATGGAGCAGACCGGGGTGTGGCAAAAACATTGGAAGGAGCCACTCAGGTTTTATATATTAAGGGATCAAAAAGCAGGAGTGATTTAATTACAAACAGCTTTAAACAAACGACATTAACTGATTCGAAAACAGACAGTGCTATTATATTAAGAGAATTGGGCAACACGAAATACATAACTTATCTCGACGCAGCTAAGATGCAGGCCCAAAATAAAAAATATGAAGGAATACAATTTACCAACACAAGTGAGAAAAAAACAATTTTAGGATATGAATGCAAAAAAGCGGTAGCAAAGCTGTCAAACGGAGCTGCGTACAACATTTTTTATGCAACTTCCATTATCCCCTCAAATAAACAGTATGAATATCAATTTAAAGATTTGCCGGGCTTCGTGCTGGAGTATGAAGAAGAGTTTGAAGAGGGGAAAGTAAAAATCAGGTATTCAGCATCAAAGATATCGTTGGTTCCGGTATCTGCTGCCCGGTTTGATTTGCCTAAAACAGGTTATAGGGTTTTATAAAAGTTATCTGTCTGCTATAAATTAAATAGAAAAAGAATCCTATCTGAAAGAAGGAGGTGCAGGAGTTTTAAATTTAGGCACAACTATTTTGTGTGTATAAGGATAAATATAGGTTGTATTGCCTCTTTCAAAACGCATCATAGAGTTGATGGTAATATCCCCGTTTGCTTCTTTTTTCTGGCTTATAAAACGAGCTCCTTTATAATCAAAACCTGCTCTTAAAGAAAAGAAGGAAGTATTTCTGTAAAAATTTTTATTAAAACTTTTTAAAGAATAAAGATCGCTGGATTTTTTTTCAGATCTGCCTGTAAAAGAAGCCATAGCTATATGTGCAGCGCCTACCAGCAGCAGCGCTATCATAACCTTTTTTATTTTAAATTGTTTCATATAACTTAATTAACGTTACAAATGTACAATTATTTTAAATATTTAACAACTTCTTATTCTTTAACATTAAGACTATAAAAAATAAAAAAAGTTACAAAAGAAATTTGTTTTTTTTGCCGGGTGGCTTAACTTTCATAAATAGAATGATAAAATGGGCGAAAATTCATATAGAGAAGACAGGGAAGAAATGAGAGAACTGCTGCGGCAATACGAAAATTTAAGGACGGGAAGGCAACATGATTTTCTTGAAGAAGAAGCTTTTGAACGTATCATAGATTATTTTGACGAAAAAGATGATCTGCAAAAAGCTATGGAAGCTGCGGACATAGGTATCGAACAATTTCCTTTTTCATCAGTTCTGATGATAAAAAAAGCAGACCTTTTGCTCGCAGGAAGAAAGTACCTGGAGGCCCTTCAAATTTTAGAAAGAGCAGAGTTGTTCGACAGCAACGATATCAATCTTTTTATTTTGAAAACAGATGCTTACCTCGCATTAGACCAGCAAGCTAAAGCTGCCGCGCTTTTAGAAGCTGCATTGCAGCAGTTTGAAGGTGATGAGAAAATTGAGCTTTTATTTGAGCTTGCAGACGTATACGATGATTATGAAGAGTTTGACAAAATTTTTGATTGCCTTAAACTGATACTTGAAGAGGAGCCCAATAACGAAGAAGCCTTATATAAAATTTGTTTTTGGACCGATTTTACCGGCCGCAACGACGAAAGCATACAGTTGCATCTGCATATAATTGAAGAGTTTCCTTACAACGAACTGGCGTGGTTTAACCTTGGAGCTGCTTACCAGGGATTGAGGTTGTATGAAAAAGCGATAGATGCTTACTTGTATGCAGTTACCATTGACGAAAAGTTTGACTATGCTTACCGGAATATGGGCGATGCATATTTAAGGCTCAGAAAATTTAAAGAAGCAATAGAGGTTTTAGAAAAAGCGCTTGAATTAAGCCGTCCTGAAGATGTTATTTATGAGGCAATAGGACATTGTTATCATAAGCTTGGAAATTTTGCACTCGCCCGTTCCAATTATCGCAAAGCTTCTCATTTAAATCCTGAAGACAGCAAGCTGTACTACAAAATGGCATTGACTTATATAAATGAAGAGCAGTGGGAAAGCGCTGTAAAACAATTAGACAGCGCGATGCGTATTCACCGTGCTTTGCCCGAGTACAACCTTGCGATGGGCGAATGTAAGCTGCAGCTCAAACAGTTTAAAGAAGCCATACAATACTTTGGAAATGTCGTCAGATCGCGGCCTAAAAGCACAGCAGGCTGGGAAGCGCTGATACGCAGTTTGTTCAAAGCCGAATTTTATGAAGAAGCTCTGGAGCAGTGCGTGGCCGCGCTTAAAATTACCGAAGGAAAAACCTTGTTTATCTTTTATTTCAGCGCATGCTTATTTGCTTTAAAGAAAACAAAAGAAGGAATGCTGCAGCTCGAAAAAGCAATGCAATTTTCACCCAGACAGGTTAAAAAGGTTATTGAACTTTATCCTGCTGTTTTACAAAATCAACAGGCAGTTGATTTAATTGCCCGCTATAAAAAAGGTAAAAAACTAAAGTGAGCTTTTTTTATAAAAGGTATTTTAAGGTAAGGATTCGTACTATAAATTAAATTTCTTTGCCTGCTGGTATGCTTACTGTTATAGCAACTTTTACTGCAGCACATTGCCTTGCAAATTGAAATGCATTACCTACTTTTGCGGCTCTTAAAAATATTGGGAAGAAATATTAGAATTAAATTTATTTTTTATGGCAACAACCGCAGACATAAGCCGGGGAATGATTTTGAAACTGGAGGGCAGCTTATATACAGTAATTGAGTTTGGCCAAAATAAAACAGCCCGGGCCGCAGCAAAGTTCTGGGCAAAATTAAAAGGCCTTGACAACAGCCGCTCTATAGAGCATACCTGGAACAGCGGTGACACAGTCTTTCCGGTAAGAGTTGAAAAAAAGCCTTACCAGTTTTTATATAAAGACGAAACCGGGTACAATTTCATGGATAATGACACCTTTGAGCAAATATCACTTGCCGAAACAATGATTGACGCTCCGCAATTTTTAAAAGACGGCCAGGAAGTTTCTGTATTGATCAATACTGAAACAGACCTGCCAATGAGTGTAGAGCTGCCTGATAAAATTGTTATGCTTGTAACCTATAGCGAGCCGGGTATGAAAGGCGATACTGCCACCAGAACGCTGAAACCGGCAACCGTAGAAAGCGGCGCTACTGTAATGGTTCCGTTATTTGTAAATGAAGGTGAATTAATTCGTATAAATTCAAAGAGCGGAGAATATGTTGAAAGAGTGAAAGAATAAAAACCTTTAATGATATTAAGAGAGGACATCGGAAATAAAAGATGTCCTCTCTTTTTTTATTTAAAACACTCTAATTAAAATAAACTTTATTTTTCATCAAATTCCTTTCAATCCCGCAAATCGTGATACTATATCATCTCACTGTGCAGCAAAGAATTTTTTGAAGCAGACCGTTTTTCATTGTATTTCTTTGAAGCGGCTATAAAATGCACAAAAAGCGGAGCAGGATTTTCTACCGTGCTCTTCAATTCAGGATGATATTGAACCCCGATAAAAAAAGGATGATCCGATAATTCAATAATTTCCACTAATTCAGTCTCAGGGTTTACACCGCTTGCTATCATTCCCGCATCATCAAACTGGCAGAGGTAATCATTATTAAATTCGTATCTGTGCCTGTGCCGCTCGCTTATTTGTGCTGTTCCGTATATTTTCCTGGCAAGCGAATCTTCTTTTATATCACATGGATAAGCTCCCAGCCTCATCGTTCCGCCCATTTCAGTTATTTTTTTCTGTTCCTCCATCATATTTATTACCGGGTTTGGCGTGTGCGGATCCATTTCCGTACTATGCGCATCTGTAAGCCCTAAGACATTTCTTCCAAATTCTATGACTGCCATTTGCATGCCGAGGCAAATCCCAAAAAATGGAAGATTGTTTTCCCTGGCATATTTAACAGCTATTATTTTCCCTTCTATTCCCCTATGACCAAAACCGGGAGCAACCAGTAAACCATCCAGCCCTTCGAGCTTTTCTGCTACGTTTTCATCATTTATAAATTCGCTGTGCACATTCACTACCTGCACTTTACACTCGTTCATCGCACCGGCATGAATAAAGCTTTCAAGTATTGATTTATACGCATCCTGCAGTTCGATGTATTTTCCTATCAGCCCGATCGTCACCTTACTTTTAGGATATTTTAATTTATCAAGAAAACCTTTCCATCTCGCTAAATCAGGTTCATCATAATTGGTTATATTTAATTTTTTTAGGGTAATGACATCCAGTTTTTCTCTCAGCATCATCAGCGGCACTTCGTAAATGGTCGAAGCATCCGCAGACTCGATAACTGCTTCCTGTTTCACATTACAAAACTGCGCAATCTTTCTTTTTATTTCATTATTTAATGGTTCTTCAGTACGGCAAACCAAAATATCAGGATGCACACCGTTTTCGCTCAGCAGCCGTACACTATGTTGTGTCGGTTTGGTTTTAAGTTCCTTTGCAGCTTTCAGATAAGGAATCAGTGTCAGGTGCACGACCAGGCAGTCTTCTTCAGGAAGCTCCCACTGCAGCTGGCGCACAGCCTCTATAAAAGGCAATCCTTCAATATCACCAACAGTGCCGCCGATTTCGGTCAGCACTACATCATATTTGTCATCTTTGCCCAGCAGCAGCATCCGTCGCTTTATTTCATCCGTTATATGCGGAATTACCTGCACCGTCTTTCCGAGATAAGCGCCTTCCCGCTCTTTATTAATTACTGTCTGATAGATACGGCCGGTAGTTACATTATTAGCCTGCGAAGTATAAATGTTCAAAAATCTTTCGTAATGACCGAGGTCAAGATCCGTCTCGGCGCCGTCCTCTGTCACAAAACACTCGCCATGTTCGTACGGATTGAGTGTGCCGGGATCCACGTTTATGTAAGGATCAAACTTTTGTATAGTAGTGCGCAATCCTCTTGCCTGCAGCAGTTTTGCAAGTGATGCAGCAATAATTCCCTTTCCTAAGCTGCTTGTTACCCCGCCGGTCACAAAAATAAATTTAGACATTATATAGGTATATATGGTTTATAAAAGTGATCGTTGTTATATTTTTTTGGGACCAGCTGCATCAATCGGCCCAACATCGTTGTGTCACTCACTTGTACAGCAACTCTTTACTCAGCTTTTTTCTGCCATCTGTTTAAAAATAGTTTATCAGCAAAATATAAAAACAAGCTTTTTACATTAAGCATACACTTTTAAATGTTATAAACTGAACTAAACAAAATTTTTTAAATATTGCAAATAAAAGCGACCGGGGTGACGACTAAAATATATCAGAGGTCATACAAACCTACTGCAATTTTATAACTCAAAAAAATTCATTATCAATCTTAACCAATAAAGCTGCTTTTTGTACATTTTGCCCTCGATTTGTATGATGGAAAAGTAGCCTTAACAGCAGACAGCGCCATGTTGTATGCAACCCTATTTTGACACTTCAAAATAATGCAACGTTTGACAAAAATTTCTTGTCAGACAAAAAATTCAATTAATGCTTAGAATAATTTTCATTATAACATTGTTTGCTTCATCTATAGTTTTTTATTCATGCAGCAAAGACACGACTTCAAAAAATATAGAAGCATCGGAGTATTTTCCAAATTCAGTTGGAGACTATTGGGAATATAATGTTACAAGAACTATATCAGGTTATTCTGATAAAGAAAATTATACTGTGAAAGTTACGATAGTTGGTACACAAAAACTAATTGACGGTAACAAAGCTTTCATCTGGCAATATCAATATCCATCAGGCAACGACACTAATTATGTTACAATAACTAACGACACTGTAAAAATTTATGATCCGTTTAGAATTGAAACTCTTAGAAATCTTCAATTTCCTCTAAAAATTTACTTGATTCCTTTACAAGTTGGAAAAAGATGGGACGGAAAGTTGCTTTTAATTGACAGTTCACACGTAACTATTTCACCAAATGTGACTACAAAATTTCAAACATTTACAGATTGCTTTAATATTTATCACTACTATTTAGCTCCAAATACTGAATATGTTGACACAAGCTGGTTTCAGTCTAATATTGGTTTTATAAAAAACTACTATAATCATTATGTTCTTGCGCCACGTACTGTTGAAGTATGGGAACTCAAAAAATATTTGCTACATTAAATTGACAAAGAAGGGTGTGCCTACAACAAGTGCATTTGCAATAGCATGGCTGACGGAACAAACTTCAGCAGCAAATCATCTATCAGTTTTTTGCCAATCCCAGTAATCCAGGCTTCATTAAAGAAGCCAGAGAAGATGCACACAAAAAGACGATAGCATTTTTAAAAGAAAGAATTTAACCGGCACATCCAACCACTCCTTTAAAGTATCCTGCAGACTCGGCAATGCCTGGTAATGGATCTGTCATATCTTTTTCGTACTCGATACTGCACACACCTTTATAGTTAATCTTATTTAAGGCACTAACCAAAGCATTAAAATCAATAACGCCTCTTCCTGTTTCAATGGCTTTGGCGTCTTTAAATGCACCGGTTACATCTTTTATATGTAAATCAAAAAGCCTGTCTTTATAATCTATTACTGCTTTTTCCGGGTTTGCGCCAGCTCTTGTGGCGTGACCGATATCGAGGCAAAGCCCCATTCGCCGATCCCTGTTTTTAATGTGCTCATACACATTGGCCGGTCCCGGGTAGAGCGCATCTTCAGGTCCGTGGTTGTGTATAGCAATTTTTATATCCGTCGCTTTTACTTTTTGCTCGGTATAATCCAGCAGGTCGTACGTTGGTACGCCTACTATCATATTTACGCCCACTTTTTTTGCGTATTCAAAGGCAGTATCAACTTCTGGTTTTGTTTTCATATAAATAACACCTGCCGCGTATATTTTTACATCTGCCGCAGCAAACTTTGCAAGCACTTCCTTAATCTTTTCATCCGTGCTGTTTAGCGGCAAATGAAAATCTTTTATTGAAAGCAAATGCATATCTAACCGCTTCATCATAGCTATGGATTGATCTGCATCAACCTTGGCAAACGTATATCCGGCAATACCTACATGTAAATCAGGTACTTTTTTTATGTATGCATTTTTAAAACTATCTGCATTACTGATAAAAGGTATGCTGGCAGAACCAGCTATTCCGAAGGCTGTTTTTTGAATAAAATTTCTTCTTGAATTCTTCATAACGCGTTCTAATTAAAAATGATAAATACCTGCAACTCCCTCTCCCCGCAGAGGGCGGGGTGAGGTCATTGTCTGCTTGCCATTTGTAAAGCTTTTGTGGAAGTATAATATTTAGCAATTATATTTGGCACTTCCCAGTCCGGCAGTTTTTTTTCTTTTAAATATTGTAAATATCGTGTCATTACCTGTCCAAAATGTGCTTCGTGACCTACTTTATACTTTTGAGGAATAATTATTTTCCAACCTTTTTCGTTTTTCTCTGTCTCAACTCCCGGATAAGAGGTATTTAATTTTTCAACAGCTTTTTTTAAATGTAAAGTAAATTCATTTTCATGTTCCTTGCTTGCAGGAATAATATAAAGCGTTGGCTGAAAAGCTTCTTCTTTTCCCTGTCTTATTTCAAGCGCAGCTTTGGTTCCTTTTAATATGGAATAATGTGTGTCGCCGCTGCCTTCAGGCGCTTTGTATTCCCACCGGGCCGTAATTTTTATATGTGTGTTTCTTAATGTATAGTTTATTTCGCCGTTGGCATGTGTTTGCAAAATTGTATCATCTTTTACATATTTTTTTAAAAAAGCGGGAAAAGTATCTTTTTTAGTTATTAATGAAAACTGAGACAAACCAAGCCATGTTGTCCAGGTTTTTGAAGAAAGAATTGTAATATCTTTTTTGTAATGTATAATTTGTCCGGGAAAACATTCCCATTGAGCTAAGTCTATTAAATGTGTGCCTACATCCGTTATGGCATCACCTTGCTCCAAGGGGTCAAAAAACCAGTCAGGTCGTGTAAGCGCTTTGCCGGAAACATATTTATAAAAAAAATGAACACTCTCTAAAATAACAGACGGATTATCGGCAGTACCTTTTTCCAATTCTCCAAAAACGTCCGGCACTTGCGCGAACTCTTTTTGAAGAATATTGGTTATTTCAGAGCGCTCAGTCATAATATCGTATAAGAGCAACTTTTTTCTTTCTGCCTCTGCAAAAGATTGTTGAAGCACAGCAAAATCATTGTAATTAATTGCCATCGGCTTGTCGCCCAGCACATTTATCCCTGCATCAATAGATTTTTTTATATACTCTGTTTTACGCTGGTTATTTCCTGCAATAACCACTACATTTCCTTTCTTTTCCGCCAGCATTTTATCTAAGAAATCCTCACCTGTATACACCTTTTCTGCCCAGTGAGTTGGGTTTTCTTTCCTTTCATTATACTGTTTTATTAAAGTAAGATGAGCCTGCAGTTCTGCTCCTTCAGGAGCATATACGTTTACAACAGAATCAATACCGGGATACATTTCTTTTTGCACAAGAGCGGCATGAAAATGTCCGGGATCTATCGTGATTAAATGGACAGTTGATTTTTTATTTAAATTTTCTTTATTTATATTAATAAGAGGCTGGCTGCAACATATTGAAACCATCGTATTAAATAGTATAACCAGGAAACTTGTTACTTTCATTACTCATCTAATTGCTGTAAAATTAAGGTTCTTGTGAAGATCTGTGTGACTAAAATTGCCACGACCTCCAGGGCGTGTTTGATATCAAAACTAAGGTATTGGCTTTAGCCAAAATTATTTTTAGATAAGCATATATTTATTTATCCACTATACGTGTTCTCTTTACACTTTGGCTAAGGCCGGCTATTGTATTTATTCTTCTTTATCCACAACCTGAAAGTCAATGTCATTTAGTTAAGGTTTAAATGCCCTGAAAGGGCAAAATTTGAATAGCGCCGGGTGTAAACCCGTAGAAAAAAATGACACGATATTAAACAACCACAAAGTGGTTGAATATAATTACGAGTTGTATTCAACCCTTTCAGGGTTGATTTTTATTTATTCTCCTGATTCCACAGGTTTCACCTGTGGCTATTCAAACTGAAGCCTTTCAGGCTTAATTAAATAACATTGCCATGAAGGTCGTGGCAATCACTTTATTACATTTTCGGTTCCCAGCCTGGCTCGTACTTGCGGCTCCATAATTCCATCGCCTTATCATCTCCTGTAATATGACCGTTGGACTGGTCAATGTTTAAAGTATGACCCATACGCTGTGCAATGTTTCCTAACTGCACCCAAAGCGTACTTTTAAAACCTATGGCAACATCAGCATTTGGTACTTTGGATAAACGGATACTGTCTAAAAAGTTGGCAATATGCACAGCATCAAGACTCTCGCCCGGACTTGATGTATTGCGGCCTTCAATGACAGCATTTGATTTAATATCTTTTAAAACCTTTCCATTTTCATCATAAATAATATATCCGTCGTGGCCTATAAGCATAACGCCTTTGTCTCCATAAAATAAAACGCCGCGGTCTGAACCTTCTGTTTTGTATTGGTTACAGCTCCGCCCTTCCCACAGCACAGTAGCTTCAGGACAGTCAAAAGTGATAAGCTGGGTATCAGGCGTTTGCCAGTCGTCTTTAAAAAAATACCTTCCGCCCGTTGAATTGACACGAAGCGGATAATCAATGCCAAGTCCCCAGCGGGCAACGTCTACTTCGTGAGTGCCATTATTCAAAGCTTCCCCGGTTCCCCAGTGCCAGAACCAGTGCCAGTTGTAATGAATAAGGTTATCTTTATAAGGCATTCTTGGTGCCGGGCCCTGCCACAGATCGTAATCAAGGCCGGGCATCACGGCTGTTTCTTTACCTGTGCCAATTGATTTTCTGGAATTGGTGTACCAGCATTTAGCCATGTGAACCTTTCCTATTGCACCGCCTTTTAATTCGTTGATGCCTTCTGTCAGCAACTTCCATGAGCGACGCTGTGCGCCCATCTGAACAACCCTTTTATATTTTCGGGCTGCTGCAATCGCCATTTCTCCTTCGTGGGGATTGTGAGATAAAGGTTTTTCAACATAAACGTGTTTGCCTGCGGTACAACAAATAATAGTCGCAGGCGCATGCCAATGATCGGGAGTGGCGATATAAACTGCGTCTACGTCTTTATTCAGCAAAGCTTTCCTGAAATCATTTTCACCTTTTGGAGCATCTTTTCCGGTTTTTACAACAGCATCAATTCCCTTTTGCCTTGCCTTTTCTTCTACGTCACAGATGTATATTACCTCGGTATTGGGTTGTTTTGCAAAAGTTGCAGCCATTCCTGATCCGCGTCCGTTGGAGCCGATTACAGCTACTCTTATCCGGTCGTTTGCCCCAATTATATTTCCATAACTTTTGGAGGAGAAGCCTAAGCCAATTCCGCCAAACGTAACCGCTGCCGACCCGGCGCTTATATTCTTAATAAATTTTCTTCTTGAATTTTTCATGGCAAGTTTCTTAAATTAAAGTTCTTTAATTTTTATATTCCTGTACCAAACTTTATCTCCATGCGCCTGCAGCAAAATGGGAGAAGAAGTTGCTGTGGCAAAGCCTTTCGTATCTTTAAATTTACTTTCAGCAATTGCCTGCTTAAATTTATCACTTCCTCTTTCGTATTCCAGTATTTTCTTTCCATTTAGCCAGTGCTCAACATGATTGCCTTTTGAAACGATACGGGCAGTATTCCACACGCCTGCCCCTTTGTAATGTTTGTTAGCGGCAGGAGTAAAAAGATCATAAAGTGCTCCCGTCTTGCGATTACCGTTTACCCCGAGTTTTGCATCAGGATGTTTATTATCATCTATTATTTGAAATTCGCAGCCTAAATTAGTTTCAGGCAAAAGAAAACATTTTATGCCGCTGTTACCGCCGTCCGAAATTTTAAAATCTGCAGAGAAGTCAAAATCTTTAAATGATTTACTGGTAATTATATCACTTCCATGTCCTTTGGCCGGATCGAATGACAATATTCCGTTTTCAGCAATCCATGTTGCATCAGGGGCAGAGTCACGCTGAGCCATTCTCCAGCCGCTTACTGTTTTTCCGTCAAACAAAGAATAATACGTATTTTTTTTTGTTTGTGAATACACATTATTAATATTTATAAAAGATAGCAGCAAGGATAAATAGATGATGAATTTCATTTTTAGATGATATTTTAATTAAAAGTAAAACAATACAGGAATATGCCGCAAATTCTTATTGATTCTTAATTTATCCTAAATGCTTTTTGGTCTGATCTTCTTTAAATGCAAACAGGATTTGAGTCTTCAAATCCTGTTTGTAATATTAGTTAAAAACCTCTCTTTTTACCTGTTTACAATCATTTTTTTGGTATCTATTGATTTGCCGTTAACAAATAAAGTATAAAAATAGGTGCCTGCACTAAGGCTTGAAGTATCGAGATCGAGTAAACCGCTTTTGGTTAGCTGTACCTGCTTTACCTTTTGGCCGTTTGCATTATTAACAACCAGTTCGGCCCTCGAAAAATCTGTGGGAATATTATATGTAATCCTCGTGCTGGTGCTATTTGGGTTAGGTGAATTCTGACCTAAATAAGCGTTGTTAAGCTTTACAGAACCTGAAGAAGAAGTATTTTGAGAAAATTTATTTACCAGTTGGGTTAATTCCTCAATTTTAGCGTTTTGCTTTTCGATGGCAGCTTCCTGTTCCTGCATTGCTTTTACTATGATAGGAATAAGCTCTATATAATTTACCGCTTTAATTTTAATGGTTTCAGTTGTTTCTTTTTGCTGCATAACTGCAGGTGCTGGCTTGCCGTCTGCAGTTGGTTTAAGAGCAGCTATTGGTTTAACTGTTCTTAGTTCGTGCGGCGCTTCTGAAACAAGATTTGGCAATACCTGTTCGAGATCCTGGGCTAATAATCCGTAATGTGTTCCTTTAGGAAGATGAAGAGAAGCGTATTTCGCATCATCTTTAAATAAATAGTTCTGTGGTTTTAACTGATTAATGATGCTCATTGCGTCTCCGAATTCATGAATATCTTTTTTAAGATTTTTATCACTTGTTACAAATCCGCCAGAAGAATAAACGTGACCATAAAATACCCCTGCATAGTATGCGTTGGCAGTGCTTGCGACAATTCCGTAGCCATCTGTAGAACTGAAATAACCGCCGCTTCCGCTGGAACTTGATCCGGAAACACCGTTTCCGCTATAACTTTGACCTTGTGCACCAGAACCAGAAGAGCTATAGCCATAAGTGCCATAGCTGGTGCCAGAGCCATATGCGCCAATATAACCCGAAGAGCCGAAAGTGCCATAACCGCTGCCGCTGGCATAACCATAAACGCCAATGTAGGCAGAAGAACCATTAACACCATAACCGTAAGTATTAGATGCATAGGCTGAAAGGCCATAATCACCGCCAAGGGTATATGTACCAATACTTGAAGTGGTAGTTACATGCAGTTTAGCAGACGGTGAGGTTGTGCCTATACCTACGTTTCCGTCGGCATGTGTTATTGTTATTCTATCGAGGTTTGCGCCTGTTTGCCTGTCCCGTATTCTAAAGCTTTTATCGCTTGGCTGGGCATAAAAATCCCAATAGGCAACGTTAGCGCCATCAGCGCTTGTGCGGGATATTAATTCAACTGCAGGGGCATTTGTTGCATCAACACGAAGAACTCTCATAACTGCGTTATCATCTACAAGATTTAGCGCCCTGGTGGCATTTGAAGATGTGACTCTATTACCAAAAGAACCAAAACCATTGACGTGCAATTTGGTAAGCGGACTGCCTGTACCAATGCCAAAATTACCACTATTGGTAATGCGGGCTCGTTCTGTATTGCTTGTGATAAAAGCAAGAGACTGGTTACTTGTAGTGCCGAGCCTTCCGATTGCTGTAAGATTATTTCCTCCGTTTACAAAATTCTGTGCGAGCAGATTGCTTTGTAAGAATAAAAGCGGGCTGCCAAGTAATATATAAAATATTTTTTTCATAAAAAAAATTGATTGAAAATGAGTTTGAAAATTGTTTGCAGATTCTAAATGTCTTTATAATGATAAAAAAGATTAAGGAGGAATTCCTTTATAATGCTCTAATAAGTACGGCATACTGTTTTTTTTTGAGGATAATATTGACAGCATTTCAAAAAACTCTTACATTTTTTGCCTTTGCTGCATTTTTTTGTCGTTAAAAATTATTATAAGTAAACACAATATTTTACCGGGTCAGGTTTTGAAGCTTAACAAGCCGGGTTCAAAAAATTACAAGGGGGAATAAAACTGTAAAAAAATTGAAGTATAAATGTAAAATGTTTGTCTTACAAATGCAAGTAATTTAAAATATTTTTTTTAAGTTATATAATTCTCTTTGTAAAACAATTGCTTGTTTAAATAATTGAACTCTAAACTGTATGGAATTTAAAAATTTTCCATGGATGGTGCAGTAAAAGCTTTCAGATGAATTTAGAAAAACAAGACAAATAATACCTGTGAAAATATTAATTATGGGTTTGCCTTTGTAGTAAATAGCAGTAAAATATAGAATATATAACGCGGAAATAACTTTGCCGAAAAGGTTGTTTATAAGAGCAAATGAATAATTATAATTAGTTATGCAGACATTTTGAAAAGTAAATGGTATTTTAATCTGGTGAAGTTGCTAAAAAGCCTACATATCGGTCGTTATCTTCTTATAGCTTGCAATTAACCCTTTTATTAATGATGAGCTGAAACCCTGGTGTTCCATTTCGTTGAGACCCGCTATTGTGCAGCCTTTTGGCGTAGTTACTTTGTCAATTTCCTGCTCGGGATGGGAGTTATGTTTTAATAAAAGATCAGCAGCGCCCTTAACCGTTTGTGCAGCTATGAGAGAAGCGACGGCAGCGCTGAAACCAATTTCAATTCCGCCCTGAATGTTAGCACGAATATAGCGCATGGCGTAAGCTGTGCCGCACGCGCCTAAAACGGTTGCGGCATCCATCAGTTTTTCATCAATAGTTATTGTTTTTCCTAACTGGTCAAAAGTATCTTCGACAAACTTTACCTGGTCTGCTGTTGCATTCTGATTGCAGATGCAAGTCATACTTTCTCCGATAGCAATAGCTGTATTGGGCATAGCACGAAAAACGGGCAGTTGTTTTTCTATAATCGAGTAAATGTCTTTGATATAAACACCCGTAGCAACAGAGACAAGCAGGTGTCTTGTTTCTTCCAGTCCTGACTTTATACCGAGAAGCACCTCCTGTATTTGAAATGGTTTTACAGCAATAATAATTACATCACCAAAGCGAACAGCCTCGCTATTATCGTTGCTGACATTTGCGCCTTTATCATGCAATGACTGAAGTGTCTGCAGATTTCTTTTGGTAATAATGATGTTTTCGGGAGAAATAAAGCCGCTGCTGATAAGGCCTTCAGCTATGGCTGTGCCTAAATTTCCGCCCCCGATAATCGCTATTTTTTTACTCATTACTTTCAATTATAGATCGTGAATTCTTAGAAAACCAACTTACAATTTCTTCAAAAGAAATTTGGGAAGAAGCAATATTAACTGCAAAATTATAAGCATCTGTTTTACAATGCTTTGCAGAGGTGCTGCAGCCTTTTCAAAAGCGGGTGGATAAAGTTCAACACCTTCAAAAGATTGAAAGGGTCTCGTAACTGAACTTTCAAGTAAATTAATATCTCTTACACCAGAACTTCCTCCGAAATCGCGGATAGAATTTTTATGAAGATGTAAAACTTCTTCAAGACTAATCACTTAGCTAACTTTTGAAGAGTTTTATTATATTTCTCCTTTGCTATTGTGTAAATATTTTCGATAGAATTATTTTCTTTTAAAAGAATTTTCTTAATTAATATGTTAACTTCTGCCAGCTTATCTTCAGGTAATTCCTTTATAGTTTCAATTATTTTTTCCCGCATTTTCTGAACCTCATTCATGACAAACATTTTTTTCAAATGTATTAAATCTTTGTAAAAAACAATTAAAAGGCTTGAGTATACCACAAATTAATAAATCTTTCCCTTACTTAAATAATAGCCTACATAATCACTTACTCCTTCTTCTAAAGAATAAAAATCATTGGTATAACCTGCGTCTCTTAACTTCTGCATATTCGCTTCTGTAAAATACTGGTATTTGTCTTTAATATCTTCAGGCATATTAATATACTCAATAACTGCTTCCCTATCTAAACCTGCAAAAGTTGCTTTGACGAGGTCTTCAAACGTTCTTGCTTCGCCGGTTCCCAAGTTGTAGATGCCGGAAGAAAGATGACGGTTGACAGATGACGGTTGACAGATGTCTGATGTCTGATGCCTGGTGTCCGATGTTGATTGGATATCATCTTGTTCTTCTGTCAACTCTGAACTGTCAACTGTCAACTTGTATTCCTCCATCATCCAAAAGATAACTTTTACAACATCTTTTACATATATAAAATCACGAAGTTGTTTACCGTCTTCATAACCTTCTTTATGACTTTTAAAAAGCTTTACAACGCCATCTTTTTTTATTTGATTAAATGAATGATAAATAACACTTGCCATTCTTCCTTTGTGATATTCATTAGGGCCGTAAACATTAAAAAACTTTAATCCCGCCCAAAAAGGAGGATTAATTTGTTGCAGAAGCACCCATTTATCAAATTCATTCTTACTTACTCCATAAGGATTGAGCGGGTGCAGGTTTTCAATTTGCTTTTTATCATCATATCCCAACTCGCCGCTTCCATAAGTAGCTGCGGAAGAAGCATATATTAATGGAATTTGTTTAGCAGTACAATATTTCCAAACCTGCTGCGAATATTCAAGATTCAACTCACGGTGAATAGCATAATCAAATTCTGTTGTGTCAGTTCTGGCGCCGAGATGAATAACAAAATCAACTGCCGGATTATTTGTTTCTAACCAATCAAACAAATTATACCGCTCCACAATAGTTGTGAATTGCTTTCCTTCCCAGTTGCGCCGCTTTTCTTCTGCACCAAAATCATCAACTAATATTAAATTTTCATAACCCTGCTCATTCAGGTATTGAACCATGCAACTGCCGATAAAACCGGCTGCGCCGGTAACGATAATGGCACTTGTATGTTGAAAAGTATCATGCATATTTTATTTAGCATTTAAAGAAAACTATCTGGAATTGGTAAAAGAAGTAAGTGCAATTACATTAATGCCTTCCGAAGCATATCGTTTAAAATGATTTGGATTGTTAGTTAAAATATTAAATATACTATTATCAATGCAGGTGGCGACAATATTAGCATCGTGAATCTGCTTACCTGCTATTTTATATTTCTGCAATAACTCACTTAAAATAAGAGTTGTTGAGCTAATCTCATCTGCAATAATATAATTATTAGCGAGATATTTAATTTCTTTGAAAAGAACCAATTCATCGTACTTTTTTTCATCCAGCATTAATCTTGATTTTACTACAAGATATTCCCTGATAATTTGCCTGCTTATCCATATTGCATAATTACTATTTAAATAGTTAGCGATAGCTGCATGAGATGCAGCAAAAAAGGGAGATTGACCTGAAGTTGAATATATAAGTATATTAGTATCAATTAAAATTTTATCTTCCATCATCTCCATAAATTTCTTCGCGGCTGAAAGTAGAGTCTAACGGAATATTAATATTGGAAACCGGGAAGTTCAGAATTCCTCTTTGGTTATTTTTGACTTCTTTTAAAATTACCTCAATCTCATATTCTCCTTCCGGCACTTCATCTTCAACATTAATTAATAATTGATGTTGTCCTTTTGTAATTGTTGCTCTTTCCTTAATAGTAATCATAAAACCTATTTAATGTAAATTAAAGAATTTCCCTTTATTTATCAATAAATCATTAAAACCTGCTCAAACTCCTTTCACTTCTCCCTTTAAAGTTATACTCTCTTTTTCTGCTTCTTCTTTATAATTTCTTGCTTTTTCCTTCTCTTCTCCCTTCAGGGTAGGGGCTAACATTCTTTCTATTGCCGTATCATACAGTTCTTTCCATTCTGCTATGTGTCCCCAATATTCACCTTCCATATCAATGCTGCTGTCTGTAACTATTCCCAGATATTCAAACGGAATGTTTAGCGCACTTAACTGAGACAAAACTTCTTCCGCATTTTTAATTGTGCAGCTTATGACTACCCGGCTTTGCGCTTCTCCAAACCAATAAGCGTCTTTACGAATGTCTGTTGCGCTTTGCTGCACATCGAAGCCGAGGCTGCGGTTAAAACCACTTTCAAGTAAAGCGGTAATCAATCCGCCTTCGCTAATGTCGTGAACACTTTGCAGCAGCTTGTTTTTTATTAATTGTTTAAGACTTTGATGCAGTTGATATTCTTCTTCGAGGTCGAAGTAAGGAGCGGGAGAATATTCTTTACCAATAAGTTTATGCAGGTATTCTGATGAATTAATATTATTCCTGCTTTGGCCTATTAAATAAATTACGTCTCCTGCCTGTTTAAAATCTAAAGTCATTCTGTCTGCGGGATCATCCAAAACGCCTACCATTCCTATAGTTGGCGTAGGATAAACGGCGCCGTCAGGGTTTTGATTGTAAAAGCTCACATTTCCTCCGGTAACGGGCGTGTCGAATTTGCGGCACGCTTCACCCATTCCTTTAACTGCATATACAAACTGGTAATATACTTCGGGGTCAAAAGGATTTCCAAAATTGAGGCAATTGGTAACGCCTAAAGGTTGTGCACCAGAGCATACAATATTTCGTGCCGCTTCGGCTACGGCTATCATTGCACCTTTGTACGGATCAGCAAATACGTAGCGGCTGTTGCAGTCTACAGTCATGGCAAGCGCTTTACCTGTACCTTTTGCTAAGACGATTGATGCATCGCCTGGTGCATTTGTGCTTAGATTAGCTGCGCCAACCATACTGTCGTATTGCGTATAAATCCATCTTTTGCCGGCAATGTTAGGAACCTGAATAAGCTTTTTAGCAACAGCTTTTAAATCGTCAGGCACAGGAATACTATCCGGATTAAAAGCTTTGATCTTTGCGAAATAAGCAGGTTCTTTATACTCACGGTCGTTTTGCGGTGCGCCGCCACCCAGCACCAGGCTTTCTGCATCCAGCTCTGCCTCTAACTCTCCGTTCATATAAAACTGCAGCAAACCCGTATCTGTAACTTTACCAATCTGGCTGCAAGGCAAATCCCACTTTTCAAATATATTTAATACACTTTCTTCTTTACCTTTTTCGATAACAATCAGCATTCTTTCCTGGCTCTCACTTAGCAGCAGTTCCCAGGCTTTCATATTTTTTTGCCTTGTCGGCACATTGCTCAGATTAATTTCCATGCCTGCGCCACCTTTTGCGCTCATCTCGGCTGTAGAGCAAATAATTCCTGCAGCGCCCATATCCTGCATACCTACCACAGCGCCTGTTTTTATAATTTCAAGACATGCCTCCAGCAGCTTTTTTTCCTGGAAAGGGTCACCGACCTGTACTGCAGGTAATTCTTCTGCGCTTTCTGCCGTTATATCCGCGCTGGCAAAGGATGCGCCGCCCATCCCGTCCTTACCGGTTGCACTTCCTACAATAAATACCGGGTTGCCGGTACCTTTTGCAATTGCACTTACGGTTTCTCCTATTTTTACAATACCAACACTCATTGCGTTGACCAACGGGTTTGTGTGGTACCGCTCTTCAAAATACACTTCTCCGCCTACTGTTGGTACGCCGAAACAGTTGCCGTAATGACCAATGCCATGTACAATGCCCGCCATTAAATGTTGTGTTTTCGCTTCCTCAAGGTTTCCAAAGCGGAGACTGTTAAGTGCTGCAATTGGTCTTGCGCCCATCGTAAAAATATCTCTGTGAATACCACCGACTCCGGTTGCAGCGCCCTGGAACGGCTCGATAGCGCTGGGATGATTGTGGCTTTCAATTTTAAAAACAACTCCAAAACCGTTTCCTATGTCCATCAGCCCGGCGTTTTCTTCACCGGCTTTTACCAGCATTTTGCCACCTTCGCGCGGAAGCGTTTTTAGCCACTTAATAGAATTTTTATAGCTGCAGTGCTCGCTCCACATCACGCTGTAGGCGCAGAGCTCGGTAAAGTTAGGAGTGCGGCCCATTATTTTTTTAATAGCCTCAAATTCTTCTTCTGTAAGCCGGAGTTGGAGTGCTGTCTGTGCGTTTATTTCCATAACGCTGCGAAGGTAAGAAAGTGCAGCAAGCATTGTAAACACGAAGGCACAAAGACGCAAAATTGCAATTGGACTTTGCTATACTTTGCGTCTTCGCGCCTTTGTGGCTAAATAAAATTTTACACTTTTATAATCTTCCCGCTGCCGGAAGATTTTAAATTAATATTGGTAGCAGAACCTTTATAATAAATGCTGCCGCTGCCGCTTACTTTAGCGTCTATGCTTTTGTTTGCAAAAACCCTTATATTACCACTGCCGCTTACATGGGCAGATACATCATTACATGCTACGTCGCTGCAGTCAATATTGCCGCTGCCGCTGATGGTTGCCTCAATATTGTCGGTGCTTTTTCCTTTTAGAGTCACATTGCCGCTGCCTGATATCGCGATGGAAGTTTCATTGAAAGAATTCATACCAACATTTATATTACCCGAACCGGAAAGAGCAATATCCGTTTTGCCATCGTTGCTGAAGTCACCATTTCCCGTAATGTTTCCGCTTCCGCTGACCTTTAATTCGGTAAGTTTTGTCAGACTGACATATACTATTAATTTATTTCTGGTTTTAAATTCTCTGATTTTATTCATTCTCTTTACCTTCAGTACACCACCTTCCACGTTTGTTTCAATATAAGGCAGAAGGTTTTCATCGCCTTCAACAGTTATACTATTTGAATTGCCATAAGCAAGCTCAACATTTATGTTACCTGACAAAGCAACACCGGTAAAACCTTTTACTTCCCGGGTTTCTTTTTTTACATTCCCATTTCCTGTTATTGTTTCCAACTGGGCAAAGCTGCAGATGGAAATGAAGGTAAATAAGGTAAAAAGCGCCTTTTTCATAATTGATAGTTTTTTGTTTAAATAAATTATTTTCTCTGTAACGAACAAAGAAAAGATAGGTTACAGCTAATGAATAATATTTATGCAAAAGATAATAAGAAGCAATGAACGGAAAAGTTTTGGAAGAATTGCCATAAACGCAAATGTGAAAATTATTGCTGAAATATTAAAAAGGTATAATAAACGTTTAAAAGAAAAAGGAAAAACAATCGAATTTTGACTTTATCGCTATGCAGATATTTATTTTACCATTGCAAAAGCTTTTGCATTCGTCTATGACAAAGACAAAAATAATAGTGGGTTTTTTTCTTTTTTTTTGTTGTGCCTGCACGCAAAAAAAAGAAAATATTTCATATCCTTCACTGCCGGGTTATAATCTTGCAAACCCGGTGGTCATTCAGTTAAAAACTAATCTTGACGAAATTTCCGGCATTTCTTATTATCCTAAAGATACCAGCATTTTTGCTGTAGATGATGAAGAGGGACTTTTATATAAAATTTTTATAAGACCTAAAATACAGGTTAAGAACTGGAAATTTTCAAGCCAGGGAGATTATGAAGATATCGTTTTAGCTGACAGCACTTTTTATGCTTTGCAAAGCAATGGAAATCTGAAGAGCTTTCGTTTTTCCTCAAAAGACTCTTTCAGGATAGAAGACTGCACTGTTCCTCTTTTAGGAAACAATGAATTTGAAACCGCCTATTACGACCCTGCTTTACAAAAGATCATACTTATGTGTAAAAATTGTGAAGAGGATGGCCGCAGGAATATTTCGGCATACGCTTTTGACCCAAAAGATCACACATTTTCAGATCAGCCCTTTTTTGTTATAAATGTTGATGATATCGGCGACGAACTGGGAATTGAGAATATGAAATTCAAACCGTCGGCAGCAGCCATTCATCCTTTAACCAAAGATCTCTACATTATTTCTTCTGCCAATGAAGCGATCGTAATTGCTGATCACTTTGGAAAGGTAAAAGATGCTTATGAGCTTGACCCAAGGCTTTTTAAACAACCTGAAGGGATAACGTTTACACCGTCAGGAGACCTGATGATATGTAACGAAGCTGCTGGCGCGGGAGCCCCTGATATCTTAATATTCAAATACAAACCATTGCTTCATGATAAAGGTTAGTGCAGTTCTTATATTGATATTAACAAGCTTTTGCAGTTATTCGCAAAGCGATACTTTACAGGCAAGACTTATACTCATTGGCGATGCAGGAGATTTTCAGAAAGGAAGGCATCCGGTAATAGATGCTGTAAGGGAAACAACGAAATTAGATAAGAAAACAACAGTTTTATATTTGGGAGACAACCTGTACACAACAGGATTGCCGGATGAGCAATATTCCAACTACGACATAAGAAGAAGTGTTTTGGATACGCAAATAGCCATCGCAAACGGAACGGATGCGAAAGTTTATTTTATACCAGGCAACCATGACTGGGATAAGGGCGGAAAAGGCGGCTGGGATGCCATTGTACGTCAACAACAATACATAGACTCAAAAGGCGGTAAAAATGTAAAATTTTATCCTGAAGACGGCTGCGGAGGCCCGGTAGAAGTACAGCTAAGCAAAGATGCTGTTTTGGTGATTTTTGACAGTCAGTGGTGGATTCATCCTTATGATAAACCCGGCGAAGAATCGGATTGCCCGTACAAAACAAAGCTGGAAGTGCTGAGCCAGTTAGAAGATATTCTTTCTAAAAATTCAAAGAAGCTCGTCGTGCTTGCCTGCCACCATACTTTTAAAAGCTATGGTATTCACGGCGGTTATTTTACATTAAAACAACACATTTTTCCCTTAACTGATTTAAAGCCTAACCTGTATATTCCGCTGCCGGTTATCGGTTCTGTTTACCCTATAGCACGGGGCGTTTTTGGTATTTCCGAAGATTTATCGCATCCCGCTTATGCCAATATGATACACGATGTGCAAAAAGTAGTAAAGGCTTTTCCAAATGTAATTTTTGTGGCAGGGCACGAGCACAATTTGCAATTTATAAAAGACAGCAGCTACAACTACATTGTCAGCGGCAGCGGTACTAAGCATACACGCGTATCTCCAAATAAAAATGCCCCGTTTACTTCTGCTTTAAATGGCTATGCAGTTCTTGATATTTCTGAAAATAAAAACGCAGATATTACTTTTTATACGGTAAGCGATTCTATCAGAAAAGCTTTCAATGGTCACGTGCTTAATTTTTCTAAAATACCTGCGCCAACATCTGCAGATACGATTCCTGCGGTTTATGTTCCTTATGCGGCAGACAGCATTACCGTGGCTGCAAATAAAAATTATGCAAAGGCATCGGCGGTCAAAAGATTTTTTAACGGAAACAATTACCGTGATATCTGGGCGGAACCTGTAAAGCTGAAAGTATTTCGCCTGAACGAAGAAAAGGGCGGATTTAAAATAACCGGCATTGGCGGCGGGCACCAGACAAAATCGCTGAAGCTGAAGGATAAAGACGGAAAAGAGTGGAGCCTTCGCACTATTAATAAAGACATTACAAAAATACTTCCGCAGGGCGTGCAGGGAAGCGCGGCAGAAAATTACCTGCAGGATTTTATTTCTTCCGCCCATCCTTATTCGCCCTTGATTGTGCCAACGTTGGCCAAAGCTGCTGACGTAGTAGTGGCAACGCCTAAGATTTTTTTTATTGCCGACGATGCTGCTTTAGGTATTTATAAATCTTATTTTGCCAATACCGTTTGCCTGCTCGAACAAAAAGAGCCGGTACCGGACGGAGAAGAAACAAAAAGTGAGCAAAAAATAGTAAATAAGTTGCTTGATGACAACGACAATCACGTAGACCAGAAAGCATTTTTGCGTGCACGCCTGCTCGACTTTTTGCTTGCCGACTGGGACAGGCATTTTGACCAGTGGCGGTTTGGACAAAAAGACACCGGAAAAGGTAAATTGTATTATCCCATTCCGCGCGACCGGGATCAGGCTTTTTCTTATGCCAACGGAAAGCTGGTTAAATTTGCTTCGCAGAATATGGTTCCATTTTTAAAGGGTTTCAGAAAGAATATTCCCGGCATTAAATGGCTGGCGTACTGGGCAAAAGACCTTGACCGGACTTTTCTTACAGGTCTTGACTCTGCCGCTTGGAAGAAGACAATTGCAACTTTTCATAACAACCTTTCTGACAATATTATTGATAAGGCTGTTAAAAACTTGCCGCCCGAAATCTACAAACTTGACGGGCAGGAACTAAGTTCGAAGCTGAAAAGTCGCAGGGATTATTTGCCCAAAGAAGGCATGAAATACTACAGTTTTTTATCAAAACAAGTAAACGTAACCGGAAGTAATAAAAACGAATATTTTAAAGTGGAATCTGCGGGGAAAAATTTACAGGTCAGGGTGTATAAAAAAACGGATAAAACAGACTCTGCTTCTTTGGTTTATAACCGGGTTTTCGAGCCTTCTGTTACCAAAGAAATAGATTTATACGGGCTTAACGGAAACGATGTTTTTGAGATAGATAAAAACGTGCGGTCAAAAATTAAACTAAGGATCATTGGCGGAAGGGGAGAAGATACTTTTAATATCAACGGGCACATAAAAAATTATTTGTATGATTTTAATAAAGAAAAGAATTTTATAGAAAATAAGAGTCGTACCGTAAATAAATTTTCGAATGACCCTGCGGTAAATAAATACAATTCAACCGGATTTAATTATAACAAGTATAATTTCCCGAATTTGAATATCGGCTATAACGCAGAAGACGGGCTTATGGCCGGAATAGGTTTTACCAGAAAAACGTTTGGTTTCAGAAAAGACCCTTATTCTACTTTCCAAAAATTAAGCACTTTATATGCTTTCAGCAGCGGCTCTTACAAAATGCTTTACCTGGGAGAATTTAACCAGGTTGCAGGAAAAAATGACTTGATAATTGACGGTGAATTAACAAAGCCTGCGCTGAATAATTTTTTTGGTATCGGCAATTTTACCAAATTGCAAAGCGCTAAAAATGTCGAGTATTATCGTGTACGTTATAATTATGTTTCTGCCGATGTCTTGCTGCGACGCCGTTTAAATGATGTCGTTACCATTTCTGCCGGGCCTGTTATTTATAATTACTGGAATCATTTATATGATAATGAAAACAAGATTTTAAGCACGCCTTCGCTGGTAGGTTTAGATTCCCTCGATGTATACGAAACAAAACTATATGCAGGCGGCAAAATAGCTTTACAGCTTAACAATGTAAACAGTGAACTATTGCCTACTCGCGGCATTTTATGGAAAACAGAATTTTCTTCCCTTGGCGGTATTAACAAAAACAGCCGTCCGCTTACATCGCTCACTTCTGACATGACCGTTTATTCAAGCCTTACTGATCCGGCACGCGTGGTAAGTATTCTTCGTTTAGGTGGCGGCCATATTTTCAGCAAAAATTATGAGTATTTCCAGGCGTTGAATCTTGGCCAGAATAATTTTTTAAGAGGATTTAGAAAAAACAGGTTTTCGGGCTCTTCGCTTGCGTACGGAAGTCTCAGCCTTTTAGTAAAGCTGTTTGACTCAAAATCTTATATTCTTCCCGGCTCGGTCGGTATTCTTGCTTTTGATGATGTTGGCAGGGTTTGGGCAACCAGCCAGAGCAGCAATAAATGGCACAATTCTTCCGGCGGAGGTTTGTATTATTCACCGTTTAATATGGTTATTATTTCCGCTGCTGTTGGCTTTTCTGAAGAAGAGACTTTGTTTAATTTTTCAATCGGCACAAAATTCAATCTGACATTTTAAAACATTTTTATGGATTATTCTGCTATTTATAATAAAGTTGAAGAATATGTTTCCAACCTTTTTGCCCAATCCCATGATGAAAGGCTCATTTATCATAACCTGCAGCATACGCAAAGAGTCGTAAGCAGGGCAAAAGAAATTGCCTGTCATTATAATATTATAGAAAGCGATATGCTGGTTGTGCAGGTCGCTGCCTGGTTTCACGATACCGGTTATCTCTCGGCCGAGCCAGCTATGCACGAAGAAAAGAGCGTAGAGCTGATGAAAAATTTTATGAAAGATTTCCCCGGGGAAAAAAATTTGGTTACGGGCATAGAAGAATGTATTCTGGCAACAAAAGCCAGTATAAAACCAATGAATTTGCTGCAGCAGATAATGGTAGATGCGGATACTTATAATTTAGGCAACAAAGAATTTAATACCACAAATTACCAGGTATATAAAGAGCACACAGCACGCAATGGCGAAATGAGCATGAGAGACTGGAACAGACAGGCATTAAAGTTTCTCAAAAATCACCAGTATTATACCTCGTACTGCAAAGAATTGCTGGGGGAAACGAAGAAAAAGAATATTAAAAAATTAAAGAAGAATATCGAGGAAAATAAGGATGACGAAGTTCCTGGTGTGATAGATAAAGAAGCAGTGAAAGCAACTAATAACCTGACGACAAAAGGCATACAAACTATGCTGCGCCTTACCTCGGAAAACCACATGAAGCTAAGCGACATGGCCGATGGTAAAGCAAACATTCTTATATCGGTAAATGCTATTATCATCTCGGTTATATTGTCGGTATTGCTGCGCCGGCTGCAGACAGATACTTATTTAACCATTCCAACCATAATTTTCCTTACTTCTTCGGTATGTACCATTGTTGTGGCTATTTTGGCTACACGACCCAAAATAAGCCTTGGAATTTTCAGCGATGAGGATATTGACAATAAGAAAACAAACCTGTTATTCTTCGGCAATTTTTATAAAAGCAGTATGGAAGACTACGAAAAAGCAATGTCAAAAATGATGGTGGATACGGAGTATTTGTATGGCTCCCTGATAAAAGATATTTACCAGTTGGGTGTTGTGCTGGCGCGAAAATACCGGCTGATACGATGGGCGTATAATATTTTTATGTTTGGAATAATTATTTCGGTTATTGCATTTGCCGTTGCAGTTATATTCAGCGATGGCGCTGATGGTGTCATTACAAATGCACAGGGAACGCCGCTTTAAGATTAAATAATTGCTTTTATCCTATATTGAACACTGATGTCTGCCTTCTATTTATCAATGCCCGCAAAAAGTAATATGAAATTGCATTTTAAAAACTTATTTAATTTCAGTTTTGTAAGCAGGTACAGGTTCTCACTTATATTTTATATTTCTGTTTGCTGGACAATTGTAGACCTCGTAATGGTGCTCACACGCCCTGATCCTGCTTATTATAGTTTTGCTTCGGCTATTGCGCTTCGCTCCCTGCTTCTTTTTATTATGAGTCTTGGCATTGGCTACCTGCTTATTTTCAAGCTCCGGCGTATGTTTAGGAACAGGCCGTTGCTGGTAAGTTTTCTTTTGCGCAGCAGCATTTTGCTGATTGCTGCATATATTATCAATTTCATTATTCATACGGCTAACATCATTATTACTCTTCATTTACCTTTTTTCGCCGCTTTGCACAAGTACGCCGCCGACGCAACTGATCTTGCCTGGCTCACCCAAAAAATACTTTACTGGATGGTTTTGTTTGTGCTGACGCAGATAATAATTGAAGTGAATGAAAAATACTCTCCGGGTGTTTTTATGGATATTCTCTTAGGCAAATACCTGCAGCCGAAGATTGAAAAAAGGATTGTAATGTTCATAGATTTAAAGGACTCTACACCTATAGCCGAAAAGCTGGGCCACCAGCAGTATTTTAAATTTATAAGAGAGTTTATTTATCATGTCTCAAATGCATTGATAGAGCACCGCGGAAGCATATATCAATACGTAGGAGACGAGGTTGTTGTCTCCTGGATTTTTAATGAAAAAAACCCCAGAAGATGTATGGATTCTTTAATAGAAGCAAGACGGAATCTTCAAAGAAAAGGGGAACATTTCCGGTGGCTTTTTGGCGTTGTTCCTGAGTTTAGAGTAGGCATTCACCTTGGCGACGTAACGGTTGGCGAAATAGGCGTGATAAAAAAAGACATTGCCATGAGCGGCGACACTATGAACACAACTGCACGCATAAGAAGCGCGTGCAGTGAGCTTAACCAAAAATTTATTGTCTCAAAAGACTTCAAGGAAAACGTTGATCTGAAAGAGTGGCAAACCGAAAGCTTAGGTATAGTAGAATTGAAAGGCAAAGCACAGGGAATTGAGTTGTTCTCGTTGAAAATTTGAGTCTTTTTGTTACCGGCAGCAGAATAAAAAGGAGGCTTTTGTTGCGACGCTCCGTTCAACAGTAATAATTCTATTCAGCCTTTTCCATGCTATGATTTTGTTCCCGCAGATTACGCGAATAACGCAGAAATATATCATCTTTCAACTCCTCCTTGTTCTCCTGGTCTCTTTGTTAGAAACAATCATTCTGTCAACTGTCATCATTTTCTCACTAAATTTTGTCAACTATCATCTGTCATCCGTCAACTTCTTTCTCACCCTCCGCCAAAATTCGTTTCAATATTTTTCAATGCTTTTTCCAGATCAATTCCTTCACCCAGCACTCCTGTAAAAATATCTCCCTGCTCTTTAATGCGATCCATTGCATTAAAAATATTGAAGCTTTGTATGGTCATGCCTTTTGTCACTTCTTCCCAATGCAGAGGCATGGAGACAGTGGCGCCAGGTTTTGGTCTTAGTGAATAAGGCCCGGCAACCGTAGCCTGCGGTCGGTTTTGCAGAAAGTCAATATACATTTTACCTTTTCTATCAGAAATTTTTCGTTCGATACTGGTAAAATCAGGAAGCTGGCCATGTATCAGTTTTGCCAAAGACCTTCCAAATTCTTTTGAATCTTCGTAACTGTACTTTGCACCGAAAGGAATATAAATGTGCAGTCCTGTAGAACCGGAAGTTTTGCAAAAAGCGGGTACTTCTATCGTATCAAGAATTTGTTTGGTAACACAGGCAGTCTCTATCACCTGCTCGAAAGTATTTTTGTCCGGGTCAAGGTCTATAATGCACCAGTCAGGATTATCAGGAGTTTCTGTTTTGCTGCTCCATGGGTTGATTTCAATACAACCAAGTCCGGCAACATACAGCAAGCTTGCTTCATCCGTTATTACAGCAAATTCTTTATCGCGCCCGTCGGTATAACTGTGATAGGGAAAAGTTTTCACCCAGTCTGGAGCCTTTCCTTTTATGTCTTTCTGGTAAAAGGTTTTTCCCTCAATTCCGTTTGGGTACCTGTTTAGTGTTTGCGGTTTGTCTTTTACATACGGCAGCATATACGGCGCGACCTGGTAATAATAATTAAGCATATCCCGCTTTGTCACGTTTTCTTTTGGCCAGTAGACTTTGCTGAGATTTGTAAACTTCAGATCATGCCCGCAAATATTTCTTACCTGTGATTCTTCAGCAGGATTTAATAATGTTTTCCGTTCCTGTTTAGCAGGTGTTGCAAGCACTTTTTTCTTAACCAATGTATGTTCTTCATTCACTATTTCTGTCACCGGCGCAGGCTTTTCCCTTACCACATCTTTTGCATTTTTATCTTCCCTCAGTCCTTTAAACGATGGGTGACGAATTGCACCGTCTTTTGTCATTTCACGATAACTGATTTCGCAGACCAGTTGCGGTTTTACCCAGGTCACTTCAGCTTTTGGCGGATTGGGTCTGAATCTCGATGGCTTATTAAAAGCCGGAACATGTATAAAAGGACATTCCGGTATTATAAACGGCTTTAGTTTTTCTACAATCTCTTTTTGCATTTTTACATTGAAGCCGGTACCGACAGGAGTGACATGATGAAAGGCTCCGTTTTCAAACAAACCAAGTAACAAAGCGCTAAAAGGTTTTGGTGAGCCTTCATTGCAGGTGTAACCGCCAATGATTAATTCCTGGTGTTTTTCGGTTTTTATCTTCAGCCATTCTTTCGATCGTAAATCAGGCGTATATACACTATCGGCTTTTTTAGCCATAATTCCTTCAAGCCCCATTTTTTCTGCCAAAGCAAAAAACTCGCTTCCTGTCGCTTCAAAATTTTCGCTTAGTTTGAGGATGCCTTCCGTAGGTGCAACAGATCGCAATATTTCACGACGTTCTTTTAAAGGAATATTCATAAGGTCCATTCCATTCAGCCACAATACATCAAAAAGATAAAAAACAAGCTGTCCGTCTGCTTCGCTTCGCCAGGTTTGCAGACCGCTAAAATCAGGCACGCCTTTATCGTTCAGCACAACAATCTCTCCGTCCAATACAGCATTCAGTCCTGATTTTTTTAGTGCTTCTAAAACAGGATAAAATTTTTCATCAAAAGATTTATTATTTCTTGATCGTATTTCTGCCTTTTCTTCATTTACATATCCGATTGCACGATAACCGTCCCACTTCACTTCATACATCCATCCGGGTTCATCAAAAGGTTTATCAACAAGCGTTGCCAGCATAGGTTTGATATCAGCAGGAAACGGAGTTTCTTTTCCTTTTTTGGGGCGACTGCTGATATCTGCTGCAGCTACCGGTGGTTCTTTTGTTTTCATATGATGTTGTTAGCATTTACAATGTAATAAACTTATGCCAGATAAAAATGAAATACAATCAAAAATCAAAAATGACCTATTTAAGATATTCCGCTACTATCACCCCAAGATAAGTTCCGATTGCATTGCCTATAGAGCCAACTAAGATACCAGGTAAACGAAGGTCAGCACGGTTAAGGCTGGTGGCTAATGCGGCAGCCGAAGTGGCTCCGCCGATGTTGGCATTTGATGCTATGGAAACAATGTTCCAGTCCTGCTTCAGCAAACCTCCGATGGTAAATAAAAGAATGCCATGAACGAACACAATAAGAGTTACCCATTCCATTAAAACCAATGCAATTTCTTTGCTTTTTATAAGAGCGTCAATATCACAATAAGCTCCTACTACAGCAAGAAAAAGCAACACGAATAAAAACCCTAAAATATTCCCTCCCTTTACGCTATGCAACTGTTTTACCTGTGCAAGGAGTAAAGCAATAGTTGTAAGTATAAGTATAGAAGGCAGTTGCGGAACATAGCTGCTTATAAGTTGCGAAATAAACAACGAACCGACGCCCAGAGCAAGCAGCAGAGAAAAACCTGTAACCGTTATATCTTCTTTTGTTGTGTCAACAGGCAAGACAGGTTCTTCTTCCTTAACCGTATTACGTACATATAATTTTCTAGGAAAAAAGCGCTGCAGCAGCGCCGGTAATACAAGTGTGGCAATTATCCAAATAGTGGTAATGATGTTATCTGCTGCATTAATTGCGGCAAACAAAGTCCCGTTTTTAATAACGCCATACTGCATGGCAATAGCATTAAGGTTAGCGCTGCCGCCAATATAAGTGCCTGTGTACATACCTGCAACAGCAAATGCTTTTTCAATATTATGATGTTGCGGTGACACAATATGGTAACCGATCAGGGTGCCGGCAACAGTACAGGCAGAGCCAATAAAAAACATCGTAAGCATGGGCAAACCGGCTTTACGAATATCTTTAAGCTTAACATCGAGAAGTAAATAAAAAATAGCTAACGGAGCAATATAAGAAAAAATACCATCGTACAAAGGAGGAGCATTTTGCGAAGAAGGAATAATACGCTGGTTAGCTAATAAAGCTGCAGCAAGGATCACTATAAGTGAAGAACCGAGATAATGAAAATACTTTTTTTGACTTAGTAACTGTTAAAAAATAAACGATACATTTAGGGGCTAATTTTATAATTCCAATCGCCTCTGAATTCCTTGTTTGTCAGATTTATTTTTTTCAATGCTTCATCATCTACTTTTAATCCCTTTT
>JAABUS010001447.1_pt1 | contig 51558 bp, 53 predicted proteins | sample 5560161 | NCBI WGS metagenome assembly JAABUS01 (sample SAMN10711885, study PRJNA513376) | rock metagenome | isolation source: Antarctica rocks | place: Antarctica: Victoria Land, Trio Nunatak nord | collected 2016-01-04 | reverse complement strand
CGACATGGCCTCAATCCTTTCTCCAGTTCCCCGCCTCATCTTCACAGTCCTCGAGCCAATTTCTCTCTTGGCCGGTTACCTCGCCCCCCTCCTAAACACCTCCAAATTCGTCTCCTCCCAAGTCCCAAACGCCATACCCACAGCGCTAACATCAACTGATCGCGTCCTGGCCCTCCAGTTGGGCAATTGCTACGGCTTGGTCGGACTTATTGGTGTTGGCGTCTTGTATGCGACGAGTGAGCCGGCAGTCGTGAGGAATTATATAATTGCCTGCGCCATTGCGGACGTTGGGCATCTATGGGCTACGTATGCGGTTATTGGCCATGAGAGTTTTGTGAATGTGGGGAATTGGAATGATATGGCTTGGGGGAATATTGGGATTACGGCGTCATTGTTTGTGTTTAGGCTTCTATATCTCATGGGAATGTTTGGGCAAGATAGGGTTCTGAAGAGCGAGAGAAAGGTGATATAAGATACCCCGATATTGCTGTGCAGACAGGAAATAGTGAGTGCCACTTCTACACTCGACTAACCTTGCTTTGTTGCTGACAATGTTTCCAGGTCAGCCGGGCTATCGGTGTTCTATAACCTTTAACATTTAATAAGATAGTCTCTGGTTCGGGCTATTGTACCCCTCGTTCTATTTCTAAACCGAACATCTCCAGGTATACTCGGGACTTGCATATGAGAAATAAAGAAGCCTTGAAGAATTGAATTTGACATTATCAGTGTCAAGGTAATAACGAACGTTATTCTCCAAACCGCATGATGGAGTGTAACAGTATTTACTCTCTCTTTTCCAGATACTGCTTGCTAATCAGAGTAAATGCGAAAAAGGAGTTTCTCCAAACTTCAAACCGCTTTTAGCCTGGGAATCCTAGGAAGCTGACCGAGCGCGTCATCAACGTTGTTAAAGGCCGAAAGGTATTAGCTGTTGGAAGGGCATGCCTCCGAAAATAACATTAGGAAAGCATGCGTTGGCAGTATTGAAGGAGAAATGCAAGTCTCTGCAGTGGCAAAACCGTATATCTGTTTTTCCGTCAAAGGAGACTCGAACCCTCAACATCCAACCAAAAGTCAAAAAGATAAATCCCCTGGCACAATGCAGTGAATAGTACCGATTAACCAAGCCCGCAAGCGCCGCCATGACTTCCAGTGACACTGTGCACTAGACTGTTATGACTTTCGGACGTTGATGGAATAGAAGGTTCTATTTTGATATTTGTCATTTTATTTGGTGAGAATCTCTCTTCCTTGTATAAAGTACATCATGCCTTCAAATTTACTTGCATGCGGGATATGGTAGAATTTGAATTCCTGTGCCTTTCTCCCTTTATCACCTACTTTTAATGAGGCTATCTATGAGCTTATAGTCTCACACTTCTAACCTTCCCTGACTCGAAAGATTTACTGACTATATTTTGGCCGAGGAGAATGGAGGAGATTGGAGTGGTTAGGGGGTGTACCCCATCTTATCAAGCTTATGGCCCATCTATGCTTAGTTTAGACAGGCCGAAGAGGAGTTTCTTGCTTTGAAAAGTAGGCCTAGTACTGCTAGCCTTTAGTCCGCTGCCCGAAGTCGAGTCTTTGTACTTGTAGTACAGAAGCACGACTCGTATCATATTATTGACAGCTCAGATTCTATCTGAACCGCTTCCATAACTCCAGCGCTCATGTTATGCTTATGCTAATGCTGCCTGTATCTACACCGGTTTAACAGTCTGCTCATGCTGTGGCGATGTGTACAGATCAAGAAAGACAGATTACGTGGAAAGGTTTGGACCTTGCGAAGAGGCATTTTGTCAAATTCCACTCATAGCCACACAATGACCCCACCCATCACCCCCGCCAACCCCAGAATCATCCCACCAACTTCCATTCCCCCACTCGCCGGCGCAGCTCCTTTCGTCGGACTCGCTGACGCAGCACTTCCTGTCGCAGTCGAACTCGCAGACACAGCCGCAAGGTTGAGCGTTTGTCCCAGGCTGGGTAAAGTTGCACTGGGATCGACTGCCCAGCCGCTGGCCGTAGAACTTGGACATGCTACTGCGGAAATGGCGGTTGCGGATGCAGAGTAGGCGGAGAGTTTAACGCCGGAAGGGGATAGGGTGGCCCATTGAGCTTTCAGGTTGCTGTAGTCAGGGGAGACGGGCGTAGGTGTGCCGGAGCGGGGGTAGCCGTCAAGTGCAGCGGTTGCCGTGGTAGGGTCGACCGTCGGGCCTGTTGCGAGAGGTTAATGGATTGCGCGATTTTGTTGCAAGCTTATCTTAGTCGAGAGACGTACCGTAGTTGATCAACCCGTACTTGTTAGCTTCCTCAATCCACTCATAGATGATAGCACCAGACCAGGTGTGTGACATATTCTGTCCGAAAATGGCAGCTTGGTCGGTGAAGAGCCTAGGAGCGGGTATTCTGCAGCCGGTTTCGGAGATGAAGATTGGGATATTGAGATTCGTGGCATTCTGCTCAAGCATAGAATAACCAGAGCCATCGTAAGACGAATCTCCGCACCATTCATACACGTTTAAGGAGAAGAAATCGGAGATGTCAGCTGCGTCTCCACAGGCCATGTAATTCTGAAGCATGGGTCGGAGCTCAGGGATATCCGCTTCCATGAATTTAGCATGACTGCAAACGTTGCGATTGGAAAACACACACCTGCAGAGTAGCCAATAGGAATCTTGCGGTAATTCTTCGAGTCTCGATATGCCTTTACGTCCCTCACAGCTGCCTTCACGTACGGAGCAACAACTGAAGCGTTTGCTGACATGGACAGTGTTAGCAAGAAGTATTTCTGCGTATAAATATATGCTAACCCTGGGTAAGAACTTCATTGCCGACAAAAACGCCAGCGGTGTTGTCGTACTTCTGAAACTCGTCCAAGACCCCGTTGAAAGCTGTAAGTTGAGATTGGGTCCAGGCCGTGTTGTTCTGCATGGTTCATTTAGTACCACAAGCTGTTCTGCCATATGAGAAGCGTACGTACCGGATCAATCTGGGTGGTAAAGGTATCCAAATCTACAAAGAGATAGATTCCCTGGGCTTCAAAGGCGCTCATGCAGCCACTGTGCTCTTGCGCTGGATCGACATGGTAGACCCGGATAGTATTCGCTCCCAGATCTTTCATCGCTTTTGCATCGCGTGCGCATTGGGAGACGTCGAGGAGCGGGTCGAGGGAGGTAAGCTGATAAGCCACGCCTGGTACATAACATTAGCAAATGCTAGATGGTCATATAGTTGTTGCAAAGCTCACCCTTGATGAAGAACTGGTTTCCGTTGGCGTCGAAGAACTTCGAGCCAACCGCAGTAATATGTGGGAGACTGGATGCAGTACAGAGAGTAACGATTGCTGCCGCAATGAATGCAGCGAATGTAAGGACTCTTGGATACATTGCTGTTCAACTGCAAAGAAGAATGGCTACCAATGTAGTTCTAGACTGCCTACAGGTCTTCGATTAGAAGTTAAGAGTGGATCACGTTGGCCCGGTTGTTCTATATTCTGTTGCGCTCGAAAAGGAAATTACGACACAGGAGCTACTGCTGGAACGAGGGGAAACACTAGCTCTGTAACGAAAGACGAGAAAACGGTAGCGCGACGAAGGAGCACGAGGAAAGGACAATCTCCTGTAACTGTAGAAGCGGTGTTGACAGAATGAAACGAAGAGAAGCCGGGGAAAGAGTTGGAGCTTCACGTGTAAGATCTCCCCCAAGGATCATGCGTTTAGTCTCATGCAGTAGTCTCCGCTGATAAGCCGCTCACTGGCTCTCCAAAGATAATGTCTGTTTCGGTGAAACAAATCATTGAGGTAAGTTAAGGTAATAGACGTCCTTCCCCAAGCAGAGCTTCTGCTGTTCTCTTCATACTAATTCCTTACACAACTCTGCGCATGCAAGGCTGAGCGGGAAACGCTATGTCCATCCGCAGGAGCTTGGCAACATGGAAGTCACGCTGCCCGAGAGTAACGCATGCGGCCATACTCTAGTCTGAGCATCAACAACTCGATTGCATACGGCGTCGGGAGTCGCACAAGATACAGAGGTAAACAATGCCGCCCACTGCCAGAGTTGGGACGTCGGAAGAAACGAAAGAGTCGGATTAAAGGACTGGGATGTCAGTCAATCCTACCAAGCGCTATCAACGATCTAATTGGTTCCTGACAACCTAATCGTGACTTGCTAATCGATAGCGTGCCACTCCCCGCGTTGGGCGCCAACCAAGTTCGAGTCCATTCACAACATCAACATCAACCAAGAAACCTCCGACTATAGGATCAAGGGCTTTTAAGAGTTCCGGCCAAGATCGAAGTATTGCAGTCCTGAGAGACACTGCTACGTTGCCTTCGCTTTATACGCTCTGGAAAAAGACATCAACGTCTGTAGGGTGCTTGAACCGGAGTTCCACCTCCAGTTTTCCTCGTTGTATTTCAGAAGGCAATGCGCGTTACGAGACTCCCATGACGGCCGCCAGCGTATCTACATATAACCTCCCGACCCACATGGTCTCTAATCCTCCACCCACTGACCGCGCCCTCACGGCACGGCGGCCATCTTCGGTTTCGTCCCGTAGTACTACCACTCGCCGCCACCGAAGTAATCGCTCCCATCATGGAGGAGCTTCCTTCCGGCCGCAGAACGAGTTTCCCAACTTTGCGCAAACAGGGGACGTCGAGATCATCATTCATGCTGATGGCCAGGAGAAAAGATATATGCTTCATAGGTTGATTCTGGCGCAATGCTCTGGATTTTTCGAAGCTGGGACGAGCGAAGATTGGTCAAGGGCACAAGCGCGGGCACAAGTCTCAGGTACAGCGCCAAGCAATAGTAATGGGCTAGCAAGCATAGGAGAGGAAGAGGATAATTATGGTAGGGAGATGACTAGGCCTGGTCCTTCAGGCATTCAAGCAGGTGTTAGACCTCAGTGGAGGTACGAACTGGACTGGGGAAATCAGGATGACGAGGTACCTATGCTGGTACAGAGGTTGCCAACGTCATCCTTGTTTGGCGGTGACCACGCACCACGCCCACCACCTGTTCCAAACAAACCTCCAGCACCACCATCAGGATTCTTCCGCTCGATGGCCAACTTTTCAGCTATGCAATCTGCTTCTCATATACCAAGTTCAAACCCTCAGGTGAATGCAGACAACGAGATAATACGAGACTACGATAATTTGTTCCGCATTTTCTACAATTACCCACCGACTCTGGACTGCATCAACATTGCAGAAACCTACATCCAATGCAAGACTTTGCTAGCACTAGCCGATATGTACGACGCCTTGGAAGTCGTTGGGCCTCGTATAGACCACCACCTCCTGCAATTTCAAAGCCGCCTCTGGAAGCAAATTGCAAAATATCCCCCAAGCTACCTCAAACTCGGCTACCTCGCCCGATCGAAAGTAATTTTCTCTGAAGCACTTGTCCACGTAGTCGGGCAGTGGCCTGCTGGCTCCACCCAGCTTCGCAATAACGTCCCGGACTCCGTCCATGACCTCATTGAAGATAAAGTCGAAGAATTGCAAGAAAAGAAAACAAAAGCCGAAATGCGGTTGTTTCGCCTCTCTCTTGCAACCCCAAGAGGCGACCGTGTAACGCCCCAAAATTCTTATCTCGACTGGCTAGCTCTCTCCCTTTTCCGCCAGTGGCTCGCTGAAAACACCACACCCCCACCTCCACCCATCCCAAAAACCTCGAGCACAGACTCAAGACGACTTCCTGCCTCTCAACCACCTCCAATAAGCGCAGGGACCCTCTATCGCCTACTCGGCACTGGTGGTAGCTCCTACCTTGCCCACGACGAGCTAAAACGCTTTATACGCATACGCCCCGAAGAGTACACCAGGGATACACTAAAGAAATTTGAAAAGCGAATGAACGAGATCAAAGATATGGCGAGGGAAGTAGTAAGGCCGCTTATGAGAAGTTATCTCGAGCTAGATGTAGGAAGGGAAGGAGGAGGGAGCTTGGGGTATTTGACTTGTACCAGGGTAGAGGAGGGAGATTTCCCTTGGGAAGAATGAGTGCATTGCGGATCTGAAGAAGAGAAAGCGTGGCCCATCGGGCGTTCTTTGGCGAGTATTGGATGAGACCCCGGCGTTTTTGAAGATACCCTGTATTTTTTGGCTTTGTTTAGATGTAATGGAGAAGTACTCTTGATCTTACTGAAGTAGATATCATTGTGACATATCATGGAGTTTTCAGAGACTTCAAGACATGCCGACCCAAAACTCTTAAGCCCAGTCATTGCTCGAGGAAGTTCATCCGCGCTAAGCGCTAGGTTTCGGCTTCTGATCTTGAACCGGATGATCCTTTGAACTTCACCTGCGTAATCACACGACAGCACCTTCACGCTTCGCTTCTCCTCGTAAACCTCCTCCCTCCAACCTCGCCATCTCTCACCATGACGCTCCGGTAGCACTAAACACACCATCGACCACCTACCAACCACGGCCATGCACGATCCTTTCCCCTTCCCTTGCCCTCCCTTCCTCGTCCGCCTCACCACTCCCATCGCAACCGCCCTCAACCTCCCCACCTTACCCTCCCACATCCACGAACTCCTCCTCGCAGCGCTTTCCTACCACCTTATCTGCACTTACATCTCGCCCGCGCTTTCAAGCCTCCTCTTCCCCCGCATCTACCCCCAACTGCCGGCGCGCACGCGCCTCAACTGGGACGTGCACGTTGTGAGTTTCGTACAGAGCGTGTTCATCTCTGGACTGGCGCTATGGATCATGTGGACGGATGAGGAGAGGAAGGGGATGGGGTGGAGGGGGAGGGTGTGGGGGTATACTGGCGGAGGGGGGATGATTCAAGGGTTTGCGGCGGGATATTTTCTGTGGGATTTGGTAATCTGTGCCATGCATTTGGGAGTTTTTGGGTGGGGCTTATTGGCGCATGCTGTGGCGGCGTTGGTGGTGTTTTCGTTGGGGTTTGTGAGTTGCTCCCTCCCTTCTATGGTACTGTCTGAGAGACCCCTTGGCTTATGGATGTAAACAGCGCCCCTTTGTCAACTTCTACGGCCCGAACTTCATCCTCTATGAAATGTCCTCCCCGTTCCTAAACCTCCACTGGTTTTTTGACAAACTCCATATGACCGGCTCCAAACCCCAGTGGTACAACGGCCTTCTCCTCCTCTCCTCCTTCTTCTGCTGCCGCCTTCTCTGGGGGACCTACCAATCCATTCGCGTCTATCAGGACGTTTGGGCAGGGCTACACCCCTCCTCCGCATCTGCAGCAAATGGTAATCATACGATGGGATTGGCAGTCGATGCTGATGTGATGAGGCTTGCCAGGGAGGAGCAGGTGCCAATATGGTTAGCGGTGGTGTATCTGGGAAGCAACATTGTTCTGAACACGCTGAACTTCTACTGGTTCGGGAAAATGATCGAGACGATTCGAAAGCGGTTCCAAGGGCACGCGACGACGGAAAACCACGATCGGCCGGACAGGAAGGCATCACAGAAGGTCAGGGACAATGAAGTGGTCGTCGTGGAGGGTGTGGAGGTGACAACGATGGCGGATGGGGAGATTGTCGAGGAGAGAGTCGAGGTGGGTATAGTTGATGCTGGGAAGAAGGTTATTGGGGTGGAGAAGACGGAGGTTAGGCGGAGGAGGGGATGAAGGTGTCTAAGGGGGAAGGAGGCATTGTAATTGTAATCTGGGTTCTTTGTGTATGCGTTTGAGAGAGCCGAGCGTAGATGATAAGTGTATCCCGGGTGGAGCACAATCGGGACTTAATGAAAGAACTCAACACCATTGATATACTCGTTTTCTTTATTGAGATGATATAACCTACGCTCACGTGGTTGCCTCTGAATTCTTGCATCCTCATAGTGTCTTACTTTGCTCGACTCGTTTTCGTCCCCACGAGACTTTGGCAAGTCACCGGAAAGTTGGTATTTCTATACTAGTAGAACCTGCTTGTTCGAAATCGAAGAGAGTTGGTGTACCGGAGCCCAAGGTTGTTGAATCCTGGGGTGGGCTATGAGGAGAACACGATAGATGAAATTCCTACGGTAGCTTTCATCGTGAAAGTGCCTTCTATGGCCCAACGAGCACATGCCTATTGTTCGAGGACCAGGCTATGAAAGGATGTCTCCACTGCAGGCCCTTCGTCAACGCCTCTTGCTAATAACCCTCATCCCATGCATCCACGGCCATAACACCTCCGGAATCCTCACACACATCTCCCTCTCATCCCACATATTCTCCAGCAGCGCCGCCAGAACCCTCGGCACCGCCATTGCCGTCCCATTGATCGTATGCGGAAAATCCGTCTTGCCCTCCTCCCTAGTCTTCTCAAACCTTACCCTCGTCGCCAGCCTCCTAGTCTGATAATCCGTGCAGACAGAGGCAGACGTGACTTCCCCCCAACCGTCATCTTTTTCATGCCGGGACGGGAAGAAGGCTTCGATGTCTTGCTTCCGGACGGCGCTGGCGCCGAGATCTGATGAAGGCATTTCGAGGATGCGGCAGTGGAGGCCGAGGGTTTGGAGGATTTCCGTTTGGATGGCGAGCATGGAGTTAAAGAGATTGGTTTCTTGGTCTTTCAGGGTCCAGCCAAACATCTCTACTTTGGTGAATTCGTGCACTCGATAGAGGCCCTTGGTGTCGACGCCCCTGGCGCCAGCTTCTGCTCTGTAGCAACGGCTTGAACCGACGATGCGCAACGGCAGATCTGCTTCGTCGACTGTCGTGTTGGCTTTCATACCAGCGAAGGGGATTTCAGCGGTTCCAGCGAGACTGAGATCAGGCTTTCCTGTTCCTCGATATTTCTCGCTTTGTTGTATGGTATAGACCTGCTGTTCTCCGCTCTGATCGCGTGGCTTGAAGCCGCAAGCTGCGGCGATGTGTGAGTATACTATAGAAGGAGGCGACACAACTGTGAACCCATGCTTCATGGCCACATTGAGGGCATATTGAACTAAAGCTTGCTCCAACAGAGCAGCTTCATTTTTCAGATAGTACCATCCCCATCCGCTTGTTGTAGCTGCTCCTGCAAAGTCCAAAAGATCGAATTCGTTACCTATGTGGACATGGTTCCTCCATGTCCGGTCAAAGGATGATGGGGGTGGTTCAGGATGGGCGTTGATGTAACCGACTACTCTTGGCTCACTTCCAATAGGAGTTTCTTCACTTGCTAAGTTGGGAAGCTCAGCTGCGAGGCCTTCAATCTCATCTGTCAGACGTTGTTCTTGAACTTCGATCTCGCCAATCTTCTGTTTCAGCTGTCTAGCTTCGTCGAGTAGGCTTTCTCGGTCTTGAGGTACATCCCTGCTATCACGCCCACTGAAGGTTTTGGAATGTGAGAGCTTTGTTCGGATATTGTTATTTTGTTCTCTCAAACCTCTTCCACTCTTCTGAAAAGCCTGCCATTCATCGAAAAGCTTAACGATCTTAAAAGGGTTGTCTTTCTGAGATCTGTAATTACGGTTAATGCAGTTCTGAGAGTATAATTCCGGGTTCTGGCGGATGTGTCTGATGTTAATCGAGGTTTTAGGAGCTATTGAAGGTAAAGCATCCAACCTGGAGCTTGAGGTAGCGAAAAAGCGAAGTCGACGTTTGCTTGGTGATAGAAAGTACCGTGAGGTCGAGCTTGCTGGGCAGTGGGTAGTAGCTCGCATTGGATTCGCTCTGAACTAGACGACTAAGCCGCACGCCACAAGCAACAATGGTAGATTTATTCCAGAGCTCCTCAAAGGTTTTCGAGGCTGCGTTGGCGTAGATGGATAGAGCGACCGAACGGTAAGAACAAGACTATCAGCAACTTTCGTTTATATCGTCCTTTCGGGGAGATTTGCGGCCGACGCGGCTTTCCGCAGCGAGTCCGCAGTGTCCTCTCGCAACCTTCCACTTATTCACCCAATATCATACCAAACGACAGAGAAGCCTTATCGTCTGCAGAGACGCCAAGTTACGATGAGGTAGAAGCCAGCCCGGACCCCTTAGGTCCTCTTCCAAAGCAGCATGGCAGACCCTTTGTACGAGCTTCTGACACCTTACTTGGACACCCCCCCCTCACCACGTCCCTCCCCCTCCTTCAACGACCCCGTTACCGCGAAATACCTCAACCGCCTCTCTACGCTCTCCTTAACCTCTCTTACCTCTACAGAACCCCAGTCTTTATCCCAATCCTCGCACTCCACCCTTCTCTCTCTCCAATCCCTTTCCGCCCGGTCCAACGCAGCAATAATCGCATCATCAGACCACCTCTCCAGCCTTCGCACAGCTCTCCCACTACTAGCAGCAGAAGTAGGCAAACTCCAGGATGATATCCCAAAGCTTGACTCGGAAGCTGTGGCTTTCTCGACCAAATACAGCCGGAGCACAGAAAACGAGGTCCTGGATCGCCGAAAGGAAGCCCTCCTCATGTCCCGCAATGCTGATCGCTTGTCCGATATTCTCGACCTACCCGCCCTTCTCTCCTCCGCCATATCCTCTTCAACAGCTCAAGGCGTCTCGAGTACTGCAAATTATGCCTCAGCTCTAGACCTACACTCCCACATCAAGCGCTTGCACCTGCTCTACCCCTCGTCCGCCCTCGTCAACTCCATCTATGCCCAAACAGAAGATGCAATGCAGGAAATGACTTCCAGCCTTATATCGTCCCTCCGATCCCAAAACATAAAACTCGCCGCCGCTATGCGCACAATCGGCTGGCTGCGGCGCGTTGCCCCGGACCTCGATGGCCCCAATCTCTCTAATGCCCCCAACAGCGCAGGAAGTAACAGAGATGGCGCCCTGGGCGCGCTCTTTCTGACCTGCCGTCTTTCTACCCTCACCTCGATGCTAAATGCCCTCTCGCCCCTCCGTGACCTCGCAGATCAAGAGACTGACGCTCGGCTACGCTCGCCAATGGCTACAACAGCTTCCAGCAACTGGTCCCATGGACAGCAGGCAGAACGCTACTTGAAACGCTACATTGAGATTTTCCGCGAGCAATCATTTGCTATCATCAGCATGTACAAAAGCATCTTCCCCTCCTCGCCAGACGCCAGCACCACTGGCTCCGAAGAACTGGGGTCGAAATTCAGATCTTTGGGCTTAAAATCCGCTCCTGCACCCCAGACCTTAGCACCGCAAGCTCACGACCCCCTAACGCCCCTCCCCTCAGCCCTCTCAACCTTCCCCCTCCACCTCGTCGACCTCCTAACCTCCACGCTAAAAACTTACCTCCCCAACGTTCGCGATAAATCCTCCCGCGAAAGCCTCCTCACACAAGTACTCTACTGCGCCGGAAGTCTTGGCCGACTCGGCGGAGATTTCAGCTTGGTGTTAGCGTTTCTAATGGATGGGGATGAGAATGAGGATGCGGACGAGGGGGAGTGGGTGGAGGTGATGAGGAAGCATAGGGTTTTGGCGGGGAGATTGGAGGCGATGGCTAGTGGAGGCGGAGCTGGGGGAAAAGCGGCGGGGAGAGGGGGGTGAGACGAGGAAGATAGCTACTGGGTTTGGGTTGGCGTAGCCGCAGACGTAGCTTTGACGACTGCTAGAAGGAAAAGCTGCCTCTCAACGAGTGTGTCAACAAGCATTGATTCCACGCTGGAAGTGGTCTCAAAGCCTCGTCCCTCTGAACGACCACGCACGGCCGTGGGATGGATGACACCACGGAGAAGTTCTGCGGCCGGAATGAGCTGAGATGGTAAGAGCGGAGAGCATAAAAGATAGCCTAAAGAAGAAGGTACAACGCGTTACATGTTGTGCTAAAAATGATATGGGTAGGTGTAGATGGTAAGTGAACAGCCTTGGAAGACCAGGACTTGCTATGGTGGGACAAGGAGTAGCAAACTTTGGTAGGATGTCTGGATGTTTTAGACATACCTGCCTACGCAACCAAAAGCTGTCCAAACATTGCGAACAACAATACTTAGGTCTCTACTCCTCTACTGCTCATATTCACTGCAACTACCCACCTATCATTGAACAACCCTCCCTCCAGAAAACCCAATCACTTACTCCTCCTCACTCTCACTCGAACTCTCCACCACCCTCCTCTCCGTCTCCGCCCCCACGACCCCCAACCCCACCTCCACCCCCCCGCCCTCTTCATCAAATTGACTCTCCAGCGCCTCCTCCAGCGCCATTTCCAGATCCCCCTCCTCATCGTCTTCCGCTTCGCCGCCGGGCGACACGACGTCCCCTTCCTGAGCAGCAGATGGGGAAGGCAAGAGCAGCTCTTCCATTTCTTCGTCTTCGCTTTCTTCTTCGGAAGCGCTGGGCGAGCCCGGGTGGTTGGGGAGGCGTACGCCGGCGGGGCTGACGGAACTGGCGGCTGAGCGGAGGGAGATGGGGCCGTTACGCTTGTCGTGGGTGAATGCGGCGTTAAAGCGGCCGCGGGGTTTGGTGTCCGGTTCTATTTCTATGGTTAAGACGTCGGGGTCCGAATCTTCGTTATCGGCGTCGGCTTCTTCTCTGGTCGGTGGGGGAGAAGGGTGCCTTTTCTGGGGCCTCGAAGGACGGGGTTTCGGCTTTGGTTTTGTGCGGGAAGGACGCCTGGCTACTGATACTTCTGGAACAGGGAGAGATGGTTGTGGAGAGGGAGAGGATGTTCGGCGGCGCTTGTTTAGGAAGTGACGGTAATCGTAAGGGTTTTCGGTGTCGCCAGTTTGTCCTAAGGGGTCTTTGAAGAGGTCCTCGGAGTCGGAGTTAGGGGCAGAAAGGCTGGTTTCAAGTTGGGGGTATCGAGAGGCGAGAGCTTTGGGGTTTTTTTCTGTGGGAGTGGAGCGGAGGTTGAAGGAAAATTCGGCGGAGATTTTATCGAGGATGAAGGTTTGAGAGGTGGGGTCGTAGATTAGGGCGCAGGCTGAGGTTGGTTGTTGGCTCCCGGCGTAGAGGTAGCTATTGCCATCGTCCTTTCCTGAGATAGCGAGATTGTAGCTATTTTCTGTGGCATGACGTGACGGTGTAATTTCCGTCTTTTGAGCGGAAGAGAGCGTTGGCTTGTGATTGACTGCGAAGCACTCGATTAGATTTGAGAAGGATTGAAACAGGACCTGACTTACACTGAACGTTGATAAATTCTCTTTTAGGTCTTTCTTTTTGATATCGAAACTGTTCGCTGATTGTAATGGAGTGTTTGCCGTTCTTCGCAGGGTCAATCGCCAGCCTATTGCTGACTGCCGCCGCCATGATCAGACTGTCGTATGTGGACTGCTTTGTGGATCCGGCGGTTTGAAGCGAAGAGTACAAAAATTTGAGCGCACTTGCTGCTTGCGTTCGCTAAAATATCTAAAATATGAATGACTTATTCAAATCTTAAGACTGTGTTCGAAGGGAGGGCGGTGATCAAAGAAGTCGGAGTTCGGCGACCAAACTCCGACACCAAGCTAGCCGGCTCGGCCCTAGCGTTCCCGTAGAATAGAGTATCTTAGGGCTTCACAGTCTCGTGTCCTTGGAAGCTTAAGGTATAGACGGATTTTGTACATTTTCTCCTGCAAACCATACAGCGAAAAGCAGTATACTGAATACTGTCTATCTGGAAGCGAATCGGGGTATTTTGAACTTTTGACATGAGCCACCTTATTGTGTATTTGCCCATCTAGTTATTCCTCTGTCTCCCAGCACTTGGTCAAGCAGAACTCAGTAGATCGCGACTGTTTTGCAAATACCAAACGAAAGGAATAAACCACTAGAATTCCAGAGCGATGCGTAATCAATCATACTGAAACAAGACGCTGATACTCTCTCCGTGGTGGACTCTACGAATTGCCTGTACAGTCGTCAGCAGATGCTACTAGCACTGAAGGATTGAACGTACCTCAGCAAATACATGACCAATATCCAGTACCTCCAACTTAGGGCAACGTTTTTGATGTTCTTCCTGAGGGACGCTATTTGTAACTACAACCTTATCTAAAGCACTTGCGTTGATTCTGTCGATAGCGTCGCCGCTGAGGACCCCGTGGGTCAGTAGAGCATAGACCTTGGTTGCCCCCTCTTTTTTCAGAAGCTTGGCAGCTCGAGTGATGGTGTTAGATGTATCAGCAAGATCGTCGATGAGAATCGCGGTACGATTTGCTATGTCTCCTACTAACATCATGGTTGCATTCTGTCGATCCGTGATCTTGGTGGGCCGACGCTCCTGTGGGGTTGCATTAGGCGTATCTCTTAGAGAAGATAAATAATTGTACCTTGTGAATCAACGCGAATGGCATTCCAAGTCCGTCCGCAATAGCAGTAGCTCTCTTGGCGCCTCCTGCGTCGGGGCTAACAATTACAGCTTGTTGGTAATCTGGTATCTGATACTGGATATACTTCTTCAACAGCGGTCGCCCATACAAGTTATCAACAGGTATATCGAAGAAACCTTGATATTGTGGGTCATGCAAGTCCATAGTAATGACATGATCTGCACCAGCACAGGTAAGAAGATCGGCAACAAGTGTTCCAGCTTGAGCAACCCATGGCTTGTACCCAGGCCGCGGCTGGAACGAGGTGTCCTTTGAGGAGCTCGAAGACGGGCTTAGAATTTCTTCGTGGGAACCACCATTAGCCATTGATGCCGAGGAAGAATTACGTGGACGAGTAGAGTTATCGGATTTGCCTGAGTTCAAGGTGTCGCTACGTTTTGGTGGTCCTTTCGAGGCTCCATTCACGTAGTTTGCGAATCGAGCATTCTGTGGACTATTTAGGCCAGAGGCAGAGTCGTCAATTTGCACCTTTGCAAGACCCTTATGTAATCCATCAATCCCATTGGTGAGGCCCGGGGTTGGCGGAATGTCCGGGTGAGGTGTTTGAGGTTTACTCTCAAAGGAGTATGGAAAGTCTGGCTTGTTGTAACAAGTTGAGGCCTTCACAAGAGGGGCTCCAGTTTTGTTATATGGTATATCGCTTTGCCGAGAGTAAGGAAATAGCGGTAGCACGGCGGTGACCTTTCTGGCAGAAGCAGTCTTGCAGGCAGAAATGGCGATCAATAGCTCCATTAGATGGTCGTTGACTTTTCCGCCACCAGATTGTATGATATAGACATCTTTTCCGCGAACGGATTCGTTGATCTCGACTCGTGTTTCTCCGACAGCGAATTTTGAGAGCAGAGCATTTCCTACAGGAATGCCGAGATGATCGCAGATTTTTTCGTTCAGTTGTGGGTGAGAGCTGCCTCCGAGGACGACAATGTTGCGGACCATGTTGCTTCTCCAGACTGGACGGTTCAATTCGAGAAATTCGAGAATGGGGAATTGGCGGTGTGGGGCCCGAGTGGGGTGTCGTGTGAGCTAATTAATAGACGGAGGAGGTGAGGATGTTTGATATAATGTTAGGGATCCATGATAACTTGGAGATATTATCCTTGCCTTGCTTTGGAAAGCAAAGGTAGCAAAGGTAACAACAAAGCGAGTTCACTATAACCACGTTATTGATTGAAAACCTAAGTGAAGCGTTGGCTTTTCATGCGAAAACACCAATATGCGGCTGAAATTCAATCATCCATTTAGTATTTAAAGAGTAAGGTACCCAAGCGTGCCTAGGTAAGGTAAGGTTGGAAGTACGTCGTGCGCTAACCGCATGTGGCAGTAGCGTTTCCCATGACCGCCATGCAGCCTGATTGCCTCGAGCCTCAATATGCGCCCTTTTAATAGACCACGTAGTAGAGAAAGGTGACAGAAGAGCGTCCCGTGAGATCCTCCGGCTGAAGTCATTTGGGTATCATACAATCAAAACCTAGGACAGAACATGATGTACCACTCAATCGCCAGTATCGACCTCTCTGCGAATAAAGTCAGTAATTATCCTGGAATCGGTCGGACCGCTAAGTATGCTTACAAGTCCAGCTGCACCCCATTACTCACACCATAATCCTCCAGCGTAAGCTGATCCTTGAATGGTCTCTCCCCTTGTCTTTTGAGCATAATTTCATGAGGTTCTCGACCTATCCGTGCAGCAACTTGTGCCTTGAATAACTCTGCGACTTATTAGCCAATGATCCTTCATAATTATCCACACAGGAAAGAAGCCAGCGAACTCACTGATTGGATCGGAAGCCAAACAAGGAATCGCAGCTTTCGTTCCCAGCCGATCATTAACATTAACGATAATCATCGGTTCCCCCACCGGTGCAATCTTCGGCTCAGCCTTCTTCTCCTTCTTGGGCTTCTCAGCGGCCTGTTCGTCCTTATCATGCTCTCTCCTCCCATCACGAACTGGTGATCTTGGTCGTCTCCTCTCCTGCTCCCGGTATCCCCTCTGCAGTCTTCTGTCATCTTCTCTATCCCGATCATCGTCGTCGTTTCGTTTCTCTTTCCAGCGAAACCCACCGCCGCCTCGTCTAGGTCTGTCGTCTCGTCTTCGGTGGGGAGAGCGGCTTTGTGGACGATCGGAGTAACGTCTGGGAGGCGATCGAGATGCGCTTCTTGACCGAGACCTGATGGGCGCGTCATGTCGTGATTTGTAGCTGGCACGCCTCGAATGCGGTGAACGGCTGCGGCTGCGATTGCTGTCGTTTCGATGGGAGTCCATTTTGCTTCTCAGCTGCTCGTTAACGGGTTACGTAGAGACCAAACTTTCAGGTAATAGTTTTGGAAGATTTAGTGAGCCAATCCGGGTGATATTATCTATTCTCTTCTCATATTAGATTAATGAGTAATGTAATGTTCTTTGGTGAGCGACGAAGTCGAAAATTGGCACCGCTTATCGCCGGCGCTAACTCCGACATATCAGCCCTATCAAACCCACTTCAACCTTCTCTCGAGGATACTTCCTCTCTGTTAATCACCCAAACATGGCATCTTAACAGCTCCTCCGCCGCCTCAGCAGGCGCGTTCCTCTACATATCAATGTTCCCCCCAAACAAATCCCACCTCTCAATCCTCCGCCCCTCGCCAACGACAGTCTCCTTCACTGTCTCAACTCGCTCCTCCTACCACTCCCTTCCTTCTCAAGCTCTCTACCATTTTCTCCTTATTCTACGCTTCCTCATCCTCGCCGCGACCATCGCAATCCTGGCTTCAAAACTCGTCCACCCAACACCTCCTTTCCTCGAAACACTTTCTGTCCGTGTCACGCTTATCCCCTGGTCCTACCTCGCCCCCGCCATTTTTATAATCCTGTTTGTAGTGTTCCGTCGCTTCTATACCGGTAATATCCCCCCTCTCCACCTCTTAGTATTCTTAATGCTATACTTCCCTCATAATCGCTCTACTCGTACCATATTAAACCCCGCGCAACAGAAGAATCCCTCCTCGCCCTCTCTACCCTCGGCATCCAGACGTCCAGTCTCTCCCCATCTTACCTTCTCCCAGCAACAGTTAGATTCATCCCAACTTCATCCATTCGAGACATTTTCATTCATGAAGCCTTTAGGGGTTTTGAGGTGAGATATTATCTCGCGGTAGTGGTGGAAGCTGAGGGGGACGTGGTCGTAGTGTTTCCGGTACGTGACATCTTGATTTTCAGTTGGTCTAAGGTTGAGGAATCAGTAGGCTAGGGGATGCGTGATTTAAGGGGCAGGGGCTATTGAAGATTTAAGGGGATGATAGGCAATGGGGGATATAAACGGGCTAATAAATGGGTGATGCAGAAGCTTTTACCTGGGAGGGAGACCGTGGAGGAAGTTTGGAGGGGCGCGAGGGAGTGTTTATACGGGCCCAAGGAGTGAGCGAAGAGAGGATTTCCGGTTTCACGTCCCTAACACTGCTCAAACCACTTCCTTATGCGTCATCTCCCTTCGCGAAAGCCAAGAACAACATTCAATTTCCTTCGAGAATCATAACAATACCATCCTTCACCCTAACCATGGCATTTCCCTTCGGTTATGAGGACCTCATGTTCGGAAATCTTAAATCCGTTGGAGCATACAACAACCAATTCGACCTCACCGGCAAACTCAACGAGCTCCGCCTGCTCCACAAACTTAAGTAGCAAGCCGCAGCAGGACCTAGACTCTACAATTTAGAGCAACAGTACGCGCGCGCCCTCCCCTTCCTCGCGGATTTTTCCATCCTCTATCCCTCCAGTAGCATTTTGACAAAACTTACCCATGAATTCCAGCTTAACATCCCCCCGCCTCTCCGCCACCCTCTCTGGCCCGCCCACTTTCTCTCTGACTCCCCCGGCCTCCTGTCCCATCCAGATAACCCTCACGCACCACGCCAACCCAGCCGGAAACCCGTACAACAAAGCCCGTCACCTTCCGCCTCAAAAACACCGCGCTAGATGATATCAATGATGCGGATATTAACCCTTGGCTCCTCCTCCTGCACGACAACAATGGTTCAGGCACGAGGGAGGTCGATGACGGAAACCACGGCCCTGCGAACCCTTTTAACACAGAGGATGATGAGGAAGAAGAGCCACCGATGCCTGTGGATGTTGAGCGCGGTTTGCGTCGCTTGCCGTTGGGGAGAGGATGACCTTCACCTCAGAATTCCGCTTGACGGGCGGAGTGTAATTGGAGCGAGGGCGGCGGTACTCGCTTTGTTTCCGGGGTAGTTGGGTGAGATGGTGGAGATGGTGGAGATGGGGCATGGTGGAGATATGGGCACTTCTCCCTTTTATCTTGCATCTCTTGGTTGTTGGTTGTTGAAGAGACACTCGCGTAGAACTAGGGACCTCTTTTTCTTCCCTGTAAAACTATTTTTCTTTCCTATTTGTAGATTATCGTTGTTTTGGTTTTTCTAATTCGGAGTGCGGTAGAACCGCCGGGACGAGCAAGTATCAATAACACAACAAGGTGTCAGAAAATCGATGATACTCATCGCGACGACGAATCGGGTTGAGTTTACGGTAGGTCAGTAGGAAAATCGGTAGCTGGTCAGCGGTCCTTTGCTCAGATAGTTTCTCTTGGCGCCCGAGCGGTGGGATAGATATGTCTACTACACATGAAATATCCCTAACCTGGAAAATCTACTTCATTCATTTCTTCTTCTATAAATCTATCTCTGACTTACCCTCTCGAGCCTGCCTTTGCTATTGCAGAAGTTGCCGCACAGCTGCTCTGCTGTCCACTGGAGCAGCGAAGAGAGAGTAGCGATTCGGCCGTGGCCAGCCAGTGTATAGGGGGATCAGGCCGGGGACAATACGCGTGCTTCGTGCAGAAAACCCTGGGCGGTTGTCTCATGTACACGAGCAAAGTACGATAAAGTAAGAGAAGCGAGCATCCCTGTCATCGGCTTTAAGTGGGAGGAGTCTGCACTCCGTAGTAGGCAGCAGGAGGCCGAGCCAGGAGGCCGAGCCAGGCAGCAGTGTTGACGGATGCTGTTGTAGATATATAATGCGCAGCTATAGCCGGGTAGGAAGTAGCCTATTCAGATTTCTCTGTGCTGTGCTCCTCCAGCTCTCTTCGTGCTCCCTCGATACTCCGTCAATGCTCCCTCTAAAGCGGCCATACTCCTTTCCAAGGATGAAAACGAAAACCACCAATTCTTAAATTCGGGGTATATATAGTGAATGTCAAACGCGTTATTCCATCAACGTCCGAAAGTCATAACGGTCTAGTGCACAGTGTCACAAGAAGATATGACGGCGCTTGCGGGCTTGATAAATTGGTATTATTTCCTGCATTGTGTCAGGGGAAAATATCTTTTCGACTTTTCCTTCGGTGTTAAGGGTTGGGTGTTGAGGGTTCAATTCTCGTTGTGGCTTTTTTCAATTTTCATTGTTTTCTTGAACCATTTTTGAGAGCTCTTGTAGGATGGCTAAAGGGATACTTGAGAGTTGCTTCTAAGGGGACAGTGCAATCGATGTCTCTTCTGAGTGGGTAGGGAGCCATGGACAAGTTTGCACGGGAAGCAAGGGAGCAAACGGTGGTTATCTGTGGTTTTGGTATCTGGAAATAAGATATCTAAGTAGAGCGAGAAGCCAGACATGCCTTAGCACCGTTGTAAAAGCCTGCTACGAAACCTCTCCTATCGCCAGCGATAGTGAGAGGATCGGTGATGATAGCTATCGAGCGGCTGCTACATTGGAAAAATGACGCTTGACATAATCGAAAATTCCGGATTAGAATTTTATGCCAGAAAGTTGTAGAGGTCGTCAATGTTCTTCAATGGGTTATCGACCATAAATGCTGGCCTAATGTTGCTCACGTACGCCTGATTGATATTGGAGAGCACAGTGACCGCAGCACTGACATGATCCTGCCTATCCGGGACCAAATCCTGCAACATCTGCTTATTGTTCTTACCGGCATTCTCCTCTTCATCCTTGATCGCCGCCGCGATCATTGCAAGATCCTCGTTAACCTCGAAATCATTGAGCGGTGGCCCACCTTTGGTTTGATCATCTCCGGCTTTCGTCTTTTTCTGCGTGCCAATGAGATTTGCCCCTGACTTTCGACCGGCCATGTCACCAAGAGCGCTGGGGGCCTCGGGGTTCAATGTGCGGGACGAGCGAGTAACATAAACAGAGTTATTAGCTGTGCGATCCATTTCCGTGACGGTAAGCAAAGGGTCATCGTTGTCATTATCGCCCTTGTCAGCCACTGCGGCATCATCGAGGACCGCATTCGCATCATCATCGTCGTCTTCTTCGTCTTCTAATGCGTTCACATTGGTGTGAGCGTCGCCACTAGGGACGTACTGGCTATCGCCATTGGTCCTCAAACGCTTGTTGGAAAAGTGATTGACAGACTCCAGAGTCGCCGTCCGAAGATTCATCTCCAATTCTCTTTCTGAGAAAAGACGGTCAACCGTGTAGAGTGGAGCACTCTGATGGGCTTCGCGTGCATCCTGAACATCTTTCCAAGCTTGCGGCACCTCAGCTTCAGCGGCCCGTCCACTAGGTCCAGGAGAATCGTTGTCGGCATCGGCAGGCGCTTTGCGCTTTCTCTTATTACTCTCCCCGACAGCACTTAGATCGTCGACATCGATTCGATGCCGTGTATGTCTAGTCTTCCGGTTGCTCTGCGGCCCTCCTGGGCTGGCAGGGTTGGTAATGCTGAAATGGTTGGGATAGAAGCGTAACGCATTCTCCCCGGTAATATCAAACTTGTCTTTCTCTCTATTCAGAAGGTTCTTGTTTGCGTTCACTGAATGGATAAGGCGATGGCGGACGGTGCTCATGAGTCTGTTGCGTTCCGTTCGGGCAACCTGAATCATGAATTCCCTATCTTCTTGTAGCTCGTGAATCTTGTGGTTGTGGCGCTCCTGTTACCATGAAATGTCAGCTGTACATGTTACTCTTGAAGAATACCATTGAGGTCACAAAAAATAATTGAGGTGGGATAAGTGGACATCAAGGCTTGACATACCGCGACCAAAGTCAGCTGAGCATCCCGCTCCTCCATCGCTGCATTGACTTCCTGAACAAAGGTAGCAGCCCATTTGCCAGCCCTCGGCGGAGCCTGGAATCTTGGTTGCGATTCCACTGGAGCAGCACGTTGACCCCCTTGCGAATTACTCGACACGGTCTTATTGATGTTCTCGATGATGTTATCGCTGAGGTCATCCAGTGGTTTGTTATCGTAGGGATCCGCTTCAGTGATATAGCTCATGGCAACTTGGTAAGTTTGAAGCTGTTGGCGATAGATGAAGTCGCGATTATTGGCAAAGTTGGTGCTAATGTCTCGGAGACGGTCGGTCAGAGCGTTCTTGCGTTTGTCTCGCTTGGACACTGCCTGGCTAGGAGGTGGACTTGGAGAAGGTCGTGAGAAGATTCTCGAGCTGCCTGCGGCCACCAGGGCTGCAGGCTGAGGGGAGGGTGAATATGCCATGCTGTAAGCTGAGGGCTGCGAGAGGTCCTGGAGATCTGTTGTCAGCTATTGCATTATGTAGGGACGGTAGATAGAACTTGCAGTTTCGCAGTACTCGGAGCACCAAGGTCCAAAAGCTGAGGTGATACAGTAGTCGCAAATTGGTTTGGAGCGTTGGAGGAAGTAGCTATTGTGCTGTACTATCGAATAATATTTCGATAGACTGTGCAAAAGTTTGAGGAGTGTGTCTCGGGCAGTCTATCACAGAGAAGCGTAAAGTCAACTGGATCAATACTTGCAGAAGCGTTCTTGTGTGCAAGCGTTAAAATGCTTAAGGGTTGATTGAACTGGTGGTTTACCTCTGGTATGACGAGGCTGGGCAAGAGTGCGTCTAAACTCTATTGAGCGAAACATTTGAAGTGCGCTAAAATAAGCGATGCCTAAGGTATTGTTTACGATAAGGCTAAGCCCTAATTCTCACATTATCCTTCACAGTTCAAAATAATTTTGCTGTCATCAATAAGACCATTTCATTCAGTAGACCAGATGTTGTGCATCTCATTTTTCAACCAGACATTCACTCGACCCGGCATCTCCTGGTGGGGATGTTCACGGCTACCAATTTTGCTAAGCACCAGTGATATGAATTACCTGAATGTGTTTGGCTATGATCTTCAACGAGCCCATCTCGCAATTGGCATTAATTGACGTTCTATGATACTAATCCCATACCGCTAATCTTTTCGTTGGTGCTGCAAGTCAGATCCCTTTTTGAATCCTTACAAACTTGGCCGCTGCGGGGCTATTGGATGATTTGTCTGAGCCTCCAGCTTCGAATTTATTTCCTCTCAGCCTCAAGCCTATTCGGACGTGAGTCAATTCACTCTAATGTTGGGCTACAAATCTTATTCCACTCTGTCAGGGACGTAGGGGTATGGAAGAAGTTGTGGCTACAACTCATGCCATCGATAGTTGCATCCTGGTGCAGAGATCAATTAGACCCGGCGTAATTGTTTTCTTGTGAGCCTCATGCGAAGGTCGAGAAAGGGATAACTGTGTTCTGAAATATTCCGGTATGGTGGATGCTTCTTAGTGGTGTACTGTTAGCACTAGTATTTTGATTAAGATGTGTTCTTCAATCTGGGGAGAGCGCGAGATTTATGAAAGATATGTGATGACCATGTTGAGTTGAGTGATTTTGCTTCTGATCCGTTTGCAGTGCAATCTGAGGCTTTACTATGCTTCCATACTCTAACATTGACCATTGCATTATTCGGTCATCGGTGGATTACTCAAGACAGCTGGGAGCATTATCGCCATCGAGCCACTTCCTCAGCCTTAAGGTCTCAGTCTTATGCCTCCTTACCGCCGACGATATTGGCAAGTAAAATCACTGTAACCGTTGCCGTCGTCTGCTAAAACCTCGCGCTTTATAGGTTCTGAATCCTAGACTTGAATATCCCATGGTTCAGTGCCTGCTGGAAGGACAGCAGCTCCACAGGCGTGAACTGAAAGACCTGCGTTACAACCGGCTTGATGGAGCCGGCAATGTACCCTGTGGCTGTGATATTGCCGGCCCCTGCAGAAGAGGCGGCTGCTTGTTGGGCCTAGTTGGGCTTCGAATGAGGCATGACGCCGTTCAAGTCTCGCCCGCGACGCCAGGATGATTGATATCGAGGTTCGTGAAAGAGATGTTCATGTATATTCCGACAAGGGTGGGACGGGCTTCATTGGGAATCGTGAAAAGACCGTCAAGCTGGATGTTGTTACTACGGTCAATGAACGAGGGGGGAAATGAGGCGTAGCTCTCGCTGGTATTGAAAGAGGTTTCACTCCCAGGAGCAACAGCGATCATTGAAACCCTACCAAAAACACGGTTCTTTTCTATGTTAAAATCAGACACATGAGCTTTCGAACATAAATCTGGCGTAGAGGAGGGCCCAACCGCAAATAGCGAAATTTGTAGTGAGGTGGGCAAGACAAAACCGACATGATACGTCTTGTCATGGACGGGTACCTGTGGCATGTCTTTGCGGGCGCAGTATCAGTGCTGAACAAGAAAGTAAGAGGTATTGTGAGATAGAATCATAAGAGCATGTGTTTAGCCATAGCAACTCCATGGCACACGTAAGGTGACTTTAGCAAAGATCTTCAGCTAGATTTGAGCATCGAAGTTTAGGGGACAATGTTACTGCTTGTAGTGCAACGTTATATCGCTTGCTCATTCTGATGATTCTGTTTTCTATCCATTTTCCGGTAGGCGTGATGTTTTGGGATTTGGTTAGATGGACCAGATGGTGTTTCTTGAGGTAATTTCGAGATGTTAACCTCGGCTTGGCTACATCCAAAAGAGTAAGGTTTCCTCTTGTCAGTACATACAACAGCGAAATGACAGTTTGTCAAATTTTCAAGTGGTCGGATAAACATAGGAAGCTTGTGGTATTGTGTTTCCCAGCTTTGAAAGCCCTAGCTAGATAAGTAGAAAGGCATTAGGTAAAAGAGTACCGTATCCTTTGGACAGGACATAATTCTATCCCACTGTCTACGTCCCGTATTGGAATAGGAAATCCCCGGTGAAAATGCTCAGTCGCTTAGATATACGCACCCAAATGTAGACCAAGCCAGCCTGCGCCGTTACTCGTGAAGAAACCCTCGTCGAGTCTTCCTCATGCCGTCCTCTTCACAATGAAAACTCCCACCTCAATGCCCTCCCTCTCAGCATCGTAGTCAGTGTATGCCCGGGTTTCCACTCCTTCAAGTATTTCCCTCACTAACGTGCCGGCCGTGGTCTCCCGCTGGGGTAGCCGAACTGCGCGTTGGAAATACCGGTTCAGAACTTCGCGGATGCGTGATGCCTCTTGATGGATCCACCAATTGGTCCAAGCCTTCCGGTCAATCTGGACGTTCTCACACTTTTTGTGGACCAGAGCGTACTTGGGTTTGGAGCGGCCAAGACTGCCGCCGCGACTGAGCTTACTCAGGAGAATAGTAAGTTTTCGTCCCATGTTCTCAAATGATAGCATATGGTCGATGACTGCCATTTTGCCGACGTCTGCACCCAGGTCGGCTGAAAGACCGTGCACGCCCACCATAGTGCGGAGAAGGGGGTCGAGGAGTGGCCCTAGGTATTTGGAGGTAAAGGTAGAGGCGCCATTAGAGGTTGGGTATATGAAAATAAGACTTCCACCATCTGAGCTGAGTTCGTAGAGTCGATCAACTAGTACCGAGGGCCCATCGTTCGAGAAAAGATCTATATACTCCGCGGTAGTAGTAGGCGGAATGAAGCGCTCAAGGATCGAGACCCCAACGCTTGAAGGCGCAACGACGGGATGAGGGGAGGACGGGTAAGGGTTGCTGCTAGCGCTGTGGTGATCGACAGCAATGACTGCTTTCGAATAGACCATCATTGAGAAATAGTCGCCAGCCTCTTGATGACTTGGTGTGCCCACAGGGCTAGTTGGTAGGCGCGCCATATCGAATTTTCTAGGCACTGCATGCGTGACTTCTATGTAGCGCTCGTTGGTCGGCTCAAAATTATCCTGTAGCCCAGTAATGATAGGAGTGAACGCCGTGGGGACGTTGATTACGTCTTTAGATAGGGGACATGGTTGCGTATGGCAAAGCACGTTTAGTACATTGCTGGTCCCTTTAGTGGACGCTACAGCAGACACTGGTTTGAATTAGTGGCACATCATCAGATTAACCAGGGAGATACCGCGTACCTATGGCTTGCGTGACAGCCTCTATCCAGCTCGGGGTTTCTGGTGCGTCATCGCTGCTAGACGCAGAGCCTTCATCACATTTCTCAATTGTATGAACTGGTATGAGTGAGGCTGCTGGAGCGGACGCTGGGGCGTTGCTTTCTGCTTCTGCTATAGATCCACTGAAGACTGGGGCTTCGGGCATTGTGGCTCGAGAGACCGTTCCGGTGGACTGTGGAGAAGGTTCGCTTGTTGGTAGATCAGACATGCCTGAAGGTGATGGAGCCCAGTGCATCAAACTAGCTTCGTCCGGTGGGGTGAGTAGAGCGTCTGGATATAATGGTGCCCTGCCCAATGACTTGAAAGATGGAAGTCGTAGTTGTTGACGCGGTTTCACGTGAGAAGGTACTGACAGTGAACGCTGCGTCCCTTTAACTTTGTCAATTTGCCGACTTGTCGAGCCATTCTGCCATATAGACTTTTTTGACCGCAGATCCGGAGAACCCAATGGCTCCGCATGTTCAATGTCCTTCTCAACGTGGAGCGGGTATTCCGCATCGCTTGACAGCGAAGATGCTCGCTCATCCATATTCGTTTTCTTAGTAACAGATCCCACCCTCATTACGACGACGTTTCGATCAGGCAATGTTACTTGTGACCGAAGCGTTGCCTGTGTCGTTATTGCAAAAGTTTCATCGTGTAGTCGACGACCTCCCGAGTGACCTCCTATGCTCCCCATACATTTGCAAACTCACAAGCGAGAAACAAAACAGATTGCTAGTGTTTCAGCAGTGAGACCGAGGGTAGACGGGGATTCGTGGCAGTCTTTATTTGGATACTCTACTCCACGCCTATGTCGATATGAACAAGTCGCAGCAAAGGGACGATTTACAATGGAAGAGAAGAGAAAGTAGTTGATGCAGATGGGATCATGCGCATGTGTCAATAAAGAAGTACAGTAGCTACGTTACCTTCTAGGCTCCCTGTTGTGTTTGGTCCCACGTTCAATTTCCAGCATCCAGCATCCAGCGCACATTCTAGGCCTTCTAGGCCCCGTTCCATTGTGCAGGGATCCGCACTGCCTACGAGGCTACGGTACTGTGTACTGTACGGAATACAGGGCTTAACGAAAGGTGGAAAGCACCCACACAGGCCACAGTATTAAAGTACCTTACCGTACGTACCTTAGCTTACTTCGTACCTGGCCTGTCATCCGCGCCGTAAAGAATTAACGGGCTTACCCTCAATTAATACGGAGGTACCAGAGTCCTTAATGTATCTTGTGTTTTCACACATCAGTATCTATGAACTTGGCTCCTTCCCTCCTCTTCCTCCTCCTCCTCCTCCTCCTCCTTCTCCTGCAGCTTCGCATCACTTGACGTGGTTGCAGTAACTGCAACTGTGTATCCGAAATGAGCAAACGGCTGCCCCCCTGTGTAGTAGTATCGAAAAGAATCCAGAACAGAATAGCCCTTACCGAGGCGTTTCCAACAGACAGTGCCAAAGTGGTCGTACCGTACCGTGGTAATACGGTAGCAGGGATTCGACCGTTCCAGATATATGGAGCCCTTTGCAAGTGGAAAGCCTGACGTTGCAATCGACTTGTCGCTCTTCACAACCACTGCTACTGCTATATCTGGAGTGAGTGGACCGGGTGACGCCGGTTTGAGAGGCCGAGAACAGCCGGATTGAAAGGTGCAGCTCATCAATGGTGATGGAAAATCCGTCCTAAGTTTTTGGCTTGTCGCACGGCGTAGGTCTGAGTTGCTAGGAGTCAGTAGGCAAGAAAATGGGCCTGTTGACGGCAGTCGCACAGTGTGGCGTCACGGATCGTCTGGGTATCATTTTGTTCAAGCCCATAGCAGAGACTGTTATACTGTACGCGACATAGTTTCTCTGTACAGAGGAAGACAGGTGATTTGATGGAGTAAGACGAGTTTCGTGAAAGTTGACTCTGGAGCACTGGAGATCACGGGATGACGAATCCAGTCTTTCATAAAGTATCTTCATTCATCATCATCATCATCATCATCCACAGTTTTTTCGCATTATGCAGCATTGTTCATCGTGCCATTGTTACAGCAGATTGCTCAATCTGAAGAAGAGGAATTTCCATACCTAGGCATTGCGTACTACCGATTCTCTTATATGAAAACTCCACTACAACATACACAAAACGTTTTGGAGTCTTGTTGGTTTTGATCCTCGCGCTGTTGCTAGGCATCTCCAATATCCATAATAGGATCTCTCGCTGTCACTGCATACTTGAAAACTATCATGTAGCGAACCTCTGTCACATCATCTGGTGCTACTCAAGGACCGTTGGCTAGTTCCGCTGGTGTATGTGTGCTTTACATCATACCATATATTCTGGAGCCTTCCTCCACATGTCAGCATACCGATGATCCGAACTACGGAACTATAAAGCAGTCGATGAGGGGCATAGTACGAGTTAATAGATATGTCCCTATATATCGACTTTTCCACTTCTCTGATCTGCCTACAATCAGAGGACCATAGAGAATGGCTGTAGAGCAAAGAGTTAACTGGAAGAGGGCGAGGTCCCTAGCAGTCAAGGTAGAAGAATCACACGTTCGATATGTAGCTTCTGCATACGTTGTTTCTGATATCAAGTTATGTTGTAGGCTATTCTGCTTTCCCTACACAAATGCTGAGCAGAGCATTGAAAAGCCTATTATGTTTAGTAGCCATGTTTATACGGTGAATCATCCAAAGGCGGGTCCACGAGAACAATGATTTTTACTAATGTCTATGTCCGGAACCTTAGTACTACTATTAACCCTCAACAAGCCTTGCTCTGCAACATTCCAAGATAACACCAAGATGTCAAGGCACCATGCCGGATTACGCTGTAATGAGTGTACACGCAACGAGACCCTTCTAAAAATCAAAGAAACGCCAAGAAAAGCCACCGTAGCGTACATCTTTTCCAGCCCTGGCCTCAATTCGATTTCTCGCTGTTGTTTATGATGGAGCTCATATATTGCTTATCGTACCCCACACTGGGTGCGATGCCTCCCAAGAGCAGAAAAATAAGCGTTAACACCCCTCCGAAGACGATGGCCTTCCTCATTGCTGGGTGCTTGGCCCCATACTCAGCCCAAGCACGTTGCCCCTCTGCAAACTGCACCTTGAGCGTCTCAGCCCCGAGCTTGTAGTACATGAGACCGCAGAGGGCAATGCTGTAGCCGAAATACTGCAGACCGGAGACAGGTGTGCCCCAGATGGCGATGGACGCCATGACCAGGAGAACATCTTTCAGGACACCACAGAGGGTCATGACGAGGGAGGATGTGCGGCCAATCTAGTAAGGAGTTAGTGTATCCTTAGGGGAAAAGTTACAAAGATAAAGGATGAAAGCCTACCAGGAATACGACAGATACATTCAGCGCAAACGCTATCATTGCATTTGCTAGAAGCGTGAAAAGCCCGACGTTGTAAACTTCCTCCATCTTGATGTATGGGATCTCAAAAACAACAGAGACGCAGAAGTTCATGATGGCGCAGACAGGGGCGAAGTAGTACAAGGAAACTAAGGGGTCCATCTTGTACTCGGCAGAACTTAGGAGCCTTTCCACCATTACCAAGCGGATCGCTTCGAAGCAAATTCCCCCCAGTTGAAACATAAAGCCGATGAGTTTGAATTTGATCTCGCCAATCGAGGCGATGATGACACCAATCACAATGAAGGAGACGTTGAAGAAGACTTTCACGTTGGGTTTGTTGATGCCCAGGATCCATCCTGCAAGGAGAACTGCAACGGGTGTGGTAGCCTAGGTTGGCGTCAAGTTTTGCCGCAATGCCTGGTTAGTTGAGGGTTCACGCACCTTGAGCATTTGGATAAAGGCCACGCTAAGGTAAAGGTATGTCAAGTTTCCGAACATCAGTGACAAGCTGAAGCAAGCACCGATGGGGACAATCGCCCGCAAGTATATTCTTCCAGTCATCTTGACTGTCTTACGGCCATCGAGTAGGGTCGTAGTACGCGCGAGGATCTGGGTCATGAGCGTTGCGAATGCGAGATGCCATGTTGTAAGGACAATCGCTATAAACAGGGTTCGCGGTTAGACCATGGCTGCATTATGGCAAAAGGATAACGTACGGTAATCTGAGAATCACAGTTAGCATCATTACAATGAGGCAGAAGATGTACGCTTGTGACTTACGGAAGCCGGCTGTGTCTAGAATCCACTTGTTGAAAAGAATGACGCTTGAGCTTAGAGAAATCCAGGCACTGAGAATTATTAGTATCTTAATGGAGCTGATAAGCTTTAGGATTCTAGGACGTGTGGCTCACATAATGTACACCGAAGGATGAAGTTTAGCTTTGGGAGGCTCGCTCTTTTCGACCGCTGGATTGACAGTGGGAAGTATAGGAGTAACGGGGGACTCTGGTCCATTTCTGATAACCTCCGCCGACATACGTTCTTTCTCAGGTTCGGCGGCCATTGTGAACTTGGATCGTTGGGAATCGAAAAACGAGTGGATGTCAAACGGCCGCGACCCTGGGGAGCTTCCGGCGCGGAACAGGTTGGTGATGTGACTGCCCGTCTAGGCAAAGCAATGGTGATAGGAGCTTCAAAAGCTGATTATATTTGATGATGGACTGGGCTGTTGATAGCTGTACCTCTGTTGGTGGATTTGGGTTAATTCTGTGGTTCTAGCGCGCTGCGCATCAGCCCTCCAGGCGTTACCTACCAAGTAGCCTCCTACAAGGGTTAGTCTAGGTTAGGCAAGACCGCCAATCAATTGCTGATTCATTCAAGATGAAAAGTTCCCAATACTGAAGACAACACTTAGAGGATATGACGGTGATCTAAGGTCTGACCCAACAAGGTATCTCCGATCTCTGCAATCCATACTCGGTTTTCTGACATCTGTAGTCTAAAGTCTGACCTATTAATCGAAGCCATGGGTGGTGGGCTTGCATCGGACTTTGGCCGGATATATGGCATTCAATCCGAGCAACTACCAGGGCACAAATACATATAAAATCTCGAGATAAGGTACTCAGGATAGTATCACCGCAATTGAACATCCCCTAATCAACTCTATACTTCAATATAAGCACTTCCCAAATCCCAATGGCTACCATCACAGGAAAGAAGGTTGGCGCAACAGGCTTCGGTTTGATGAGTACGCCCCTCACTTCTACTCGCCAATTCAGGTTCCTCCGTACTAATAACCATTCCACAGACCTGACATGGCGCACCACTCCGGTTCCGGATGAACAAGCCTTCGCAGCTATGAAGGCTGCTCTCAGCAGTGGCTGCAATTTCTGGAACGGCGGTGAACTCTACGGCACTGCGCAAGCCAATTCTCTCCATCTGCTTAATCGCTACTTTACAAAATATCCAGAAGATGCCGACAAAGTGGTTTTAAGTATCAAGGGTGGAGGCATTCCGGGACAAATGGTCGTCGATGGTAGTGAAAAGAACACCCGCAGAAGCATTGACGAGTGCCTGAAGGTCCTTGATGGAAAAAAGTATCTCGATATTTTCGAAGCTGCGCGAGTCGATCCTAAGGTTTCACTCTCAGAGACCATTGGAACGATAGGTCAATACGTCAAGGAGGGCAAAGTCGGCGGCATCAGTATAAGTGAGGTTACGGAGGATCAGATCCGAGAGGCTGCGAAAATCCACCCGATTGCGGCCTGTGAAGTGGAGTTAAGCTTGCATTCGACGGACATCCTAGAAAATGGCGTGGCGACCGCTTGCGGAGAATTGGGTATTCCGATAGTCGCCTACTCACCTCTCGGTAGGGGCCTTCTTACTGCTCAAATCAGCTCGGTAAAAGATATTGCTCCCGATGATATCAGGCATCATTTACCTCGTTTTGCGCCGGACGCGGTCCCAAAGAATGCACAAATGGGACAGGAGCTGCAAAAGCTAGGGAAAGAAAAGGGATGTACTCCAGCACAGGTCGCACTTGCATGGGTGAGGTCGTTGAGTGGAAAGTATGGTTACGGAGTGATTATTCCGATTCCTGGGTCTACGACAAAGGAGCGAGCGGTAGAGAACTCAAAGGAGATTACACTGAATGAGGACGACCTGAAAGAGATTGAAGGGATCATGCAGAAGCATGAGGTTGTAGGAGCTCGTTATCCAACCCAATGGGGAAAGTGATTGGGTTTTGTTTAGCCGCCCTCTTCATTCTATATCTCCCACAAAAAATGCTGTTGTCCCGTTTTCTCTAGATTAAGATCGTCGGTTGAAAGCATCAACCGCGCCGAAGCCAAATGCGGTCTCTTTAAACGAAACTCGGAACCTCAAGCTAGTTCGATGATTCTAATAAACGACCATTTCATATTGTGTTTATGGGACCTTTTCTCTGTACCTTTCTCCCTGCTTTTTCAACATGGTTTGATGAATTCACTTCTCTGCGTCCTCAAAACTAATAGACGCCTGACCTTGCACGACAGCTGACTTCCCTCAAGTATGGGCTGCAGAGATAATTCAAAGTACATTTTCCGCCTCCTGGATATTTTTCGCCGCGAGATTACAAGTCTTGCGGACGTTCACGATCACTGACTTGGTCGCACGCATTCGAGTAGCATCCCGGACCGCCTCATCCAGATGGAAATCTCGTTATTTGCTGAAACGTACATACAGTTTCAGAAGCCCTCGCTGATACCGTGGCATCAAAAGGAAGTCTACAAGAGACAAACACAAAGGCTGCTGATTACCCAATATTCGATGGCATGGCTTACTGCGGAAATTTCCAACACTGACTTTATGTTCATCGTATGGGCATAGATATTCACATACTCGACAGACTTCCATCTCTTGTTACTTTCTATTTTGCGTTGGCTAGCACCAAAGCAATCGTTCTTTGCGCCAGAAGCTCAGCATCTGGCGGGAATCGTGCGCTGATGTAGTTGTATTTCTCGTCTTCTCGCACGAAGCTAAGAACCCATTTAGTAGGACTTGGAGGGATTTACCGCGAGGTAACTCACGGGGCAGAGCCGAGGCTGTTGAAGTACTGTTTTTCCGGATCATCCAACCGTTTGCTAACAGCAGTTTGTACACTCTCACTTCCCCCCCCATACGTTTTATAATAATCTCCCAAGAATGGTCTTGTGGCCCAAAAAATCCCTTGTTCCATCAATCCAGGGAGCGCGGTCGTAGTCGCGTCGTGTAGGACACTCTTACCATCAGGTAGAGTCGACTCTGCTAGGACTAGCACGCCGTGGCAAACTGCCGCAACGGTTTTGGTGGAGGGTTTTCGAGTCGAGGGAAAGTATCGAGCGAAATGCTGGTGGATTATGTAGGAGTCGATCACTTGGCGGACCCCTTTTTCGTGGCCGCCGGGAAGGAAGATGAGGTCGTATGGTTCAAGAGTAAATTTGGGGTCGTTCCATGAAAGGGTTTCCGTTCCGGCAACATCGTACTTCATTGCTGAGTAGGCTTCACATGCTTCTCGAGTAGCACCCTACAAGCAGCATTAATGATATCCTGCGAGATAGTCTGAGCTACCGAAGCTACGGGTGGTTCCTAAGATGACTTGCCAACAGCTTTTGCGTAATACCAGTGAGCATGCGGTTATCGCAGTCCGGAATTTTACCATTCTCGGTTGCTATATCGACCTCGAATCCGGCGTCTTTGAACGCTCTGAATGGGATGGCGGTTTCTGAGTTCACCAATATCAGCTAGTTTAGGAAAAGGTTCAAATGTGGCCTGTACCAGTCGGGTCGTGACCGTAATCGGCCATAAGAAAGATAGCTTTGACCATCATGATAGGGTTGTGAAGATTTTACCACATGGGCGTAAGGTGAAGTAGATCAATAAGGTAGGCTTTAACTGATCCTTGAATTAGCTGCACCAGACATCGAGACTCTCTCTTAAGGGAAAAACGCAAAACATTCAAGCAAGATATTGTGACATGCTATCAATCAATTACGAAATGAATTCAGTATCAATATTCCGCAGCAGCCCGAGGGATTATGGTTTTGACGACTTCTTTCATTGGACTTGAGGTTTGAAAGTTCATGACTAGACCTGACTAGACGTATCTTACAATAGCGGAAGAGTGTGAGAGTTGTAAGTATTACTATAGAATTAGCAAGTAGATCAGGTCATTTGCCAGATTCGAAGAATTTATATATTGTACTCCAAATAAAGAGACACTGATCGAGTGTCGACTTCTGAGGAAGGGGACGGAGTGGTATTACCTTTGATAAACCGACTTAGCGACGTCATCTATTGAGATATGCAGGGGAGTCAGCCCTAGAGCCTTGGCAAATTGATCCCAGTCCCTATGTTTATTCGAGCACCGTTGCGCGACCAAGATTCCCGTCTAACGTGGGACATGCCATAGAAATGCCTTGACCGCCATCGAGAGGTCATGGAGGAAGATATCGGTGGGTTAGGGGAGGCTTCCCTACACCTATCAGCACCCCCTCGGCTTTTCGAGCGGCTTGCGCAAATCTCGGGGTTCACGTGGGATCAGTCTACCGAAGCTTTTCATTCAGTAAGCTCGTCAAGGAAGTAGAAGAAAGCCTGCCTTAGAAAATACTAACTCATAACTGGCATCTAGAGCTACGACAATTGGCATGTCTTCGGTATCCAACACCCAGGTGTCCAACATGCAATACGCGAGAACTCGGGGGCCTCCTCGCTGCATGCCAGCGTCGCCCGAACAAACTCGACACGAAGCTCGCCGCAGTCGGCTCCCTCGGCTCCTCGAGCCTCTTATCAGCAGCCAGACGCAAGCAGCGATGCCACGAGTCGCCTATCACTGACACCCTCAGACAGTGGTATGAGCTTTACGCCTGTCATCGCTCGTATCTCGACCCACACACTACGTCTCGAGCGTGAATATCACCTTTGCAAATCCTTTATGCAAACCTCGGATCCAGAATGTATCCATACCGTGCGGCCCATAGATCTTATCAGGCTACCAAGCTATCAAGGAGACAACGAAGCTTTGATAGTCTCAATTTTTGAGTCACCGGGGCGAAACTATTTGAGAGATTTGTCAGACTTCCGGCCTAATTGGCTCCCTCCAGATCCCGACGACCTTATAAGGCATGAGAATATCGAAAATTATAGCCCGAACTCCAGGAAACAAATATCTCTGTCGACGTTCCTCCACTTCGCTATCGTTGCGAGCGAGTGCTTGGAGCTGTTACATCATGGTCTGAGAGTTGTCCATGGGGAGCTTCGTCATGATGCTTTCCACTTTAATCAAGCAACTGGCACGGTTAAATTCATAAATTTCGGATCCGGACCCAGGTCGTTTGAGAATGGGCTAACAAGTACTGGGTGGCTCACACTATCTCGAGAATTCGGGATCAAGAAGAAGCTCCAATTCATTGCTCCAGAGCAAACAGGCCGCATGCCAGCGGAGCCGGACAGCAGGACGGATATTTACAGCCTCGGCGTGCTTTTTTGGACTTTGCTAACACAGGAGGCCGCGTTCGATGGAGAAAATCCAATCGACATAATTCAGGCTGTTCTTGGTCGAAGGATGCCTCCTGTTTCATCCAAACGCATGGATGTTCCGGAGGTAATCTCAAGCATAATACAAAAAATGACACAGAAACAGATCAACGAGAGGTATCACTCAACCAGTGGATTGAAACATGACCTCGTCGAATTACAAAGAATACTCGGCGACGGCGACGGCGAGGCTCTTATAAACTTCAAGATTGGCTTAAAGGACGTTTCATCATTTTTTGTACTCCCAACAAACATTTTTGGCAGGGGTCAAGAGCGCGAGAAAATCATCAAAGTTATCGAGAGAATCGCCAGGAGACAGCAAAGAGCCATGGATCAGAGTGTATCCAGCATGTATAGCCCCTCGGCCTCCGCTAAATCAGACCGCCACGACCTCCTCGAAAATGAGACCAAGTCAAGTGAAACAAATTCACAAGCTGCAAAAGACCCTAAGAAAAGTCCTACGGTAAACCCGATACGGATATCCAATTTATCAAATAGTCAGTCGCGCTCAATGCAATCCGATTCTCTTGAAGATCTGGACCCGCTGGAACTGGCCAAACCCACACTTGAGACCAACAACAGCAAAGATTCTGTCGACACTACATATACTACGGTAAGTCAGGATGGCGGTGTTCAAATCAGTCTATCGGATGGGCAGCGAAACAGCTCTGTGAGCATCCCGCAACGACAACGTAGTCATAGGTCGGGCCGGAAGAACCGATGTGAAGTTATCGCTATCTATGGTTCTGCGGGTCTAGGCAAGTCCAGCTTGGTTCAAAACACTCAGGGGGATATACGAAGGTTGGGTTACTTCGCATCTGCTAAGTTTGACCCTGCTAGAAAAGCACCGTTCGAGCCCTTGCTACGCGCTTTAAGCTCCTTGTTTCGCCAAATCTTTTCGGAAAGCGACGTCAATAGCAATTATCACAATACTGTGCGTGGTAATATACGTGGATACTGGCCCTCTCTCTGCTCCATGCTCGATTTACCCGAGAATCTTATTTCTACGGATGTGCAATATATGGCCAAGCCGGCTCCAAACCTCTCACAGCATGGCTTCAACAAATCCCTTAAAGCTGACATGACGGATGCTGGCAGTGTACACAGTGTACACAGTGGACTGAGCAACGGTGTCGGCACTGGAACACTTCTGACATCAGATTTTCTTCGCGTAGGCGCCAACATACGGTCTCTAAAGTTCATGAACATATTCCTTGAGGTATTGCGCATTGTGTCAACCAACAAGTTAATATGTCTTTGTCTCGACGATTTGCAATTTGCGGATGAAGAGAGCCTTGACCTTATATCAAATATCATCACCAGAAAGCTAGGGATTGTACTTATAGTAAGCTAGTCTCTGCGCTATCAATTTCTATGATGTGCTCACCCTGCAAACAGATTACCAGCAGAGAGAAGGATTTATTGCCCAGCACCTTCCAGACGGTGCTAGATAACAGGACTACAAATGTCACAACTGTACAGCTATCTCCATTGAATGAACAAGACGTCGTCGATTACGTTAGCGTTACGTTGTATAGGCCGCAGGAGTATGTACTCCCTCTAGCGATTGTGTGCCTAGAGAAGACAAACGGGTACGAGAAAGAGACCCCATCCCTCGGACAATTGATCTCGTGGCTGACGATTGCAGGAACCCGTTCTACTTGCGTCAAATGCTAGCTGTATGCCGTCGCAAAGGTTGTCTATGGTATTCATGGAAAGGTTCAGTCTGGGAATACGACTTGGACAGGGTTTTTTCTGAATTTGAGTCCGAGTCGTACGGACAGCAACTTAACAGCAAATTTATTACAAGACGGCTTCAGGATTTACCCCCCGCAGCGCGCGCTATCCTTGCGTGGGCCTCACTACTAGGCAACTCTTTCTCTTTCATGTTAGTTCAAAGATTACTCAGCGGTGAATTTGATTATCCCGAGTATCAACGCAAGTCCAGCAAACCAAATTACTCTCCAAACGCGGAAGTATTTACCCCTCAGCCGATGGAGCATGTTGTGGAAGGCCTTCAGGCTGCGCTGCAAGCATACATTCTTATGCCTGGCAGCGATGACGATCAATTCACGTATGTGTCTTCAATCCACCTTCAATTGTGTTGGCATCAAACTAACTTACCAAGTTTCTCACATGATCGCTACATCCAAGCATCTGCGTCTCTCAGGGAGTGTCACAACGTTGTCAAGATGCACTTCATCATATGTCAGACTATGATGAAGTATTCTAATTTAGATGATCGTTCTCTGTACGCTAGGGCTCGACACGTATGTCAAGCAGCTGAGCTTATTAAAGGCCGGATTCGTCATCGTCGTCGCTTTCGGGAATTGCTTTTTCAAGCAGCTCAGAAGGCGATTGAATCCGGGGCTCGCCCTACAGCCTTAGGATACTACGAGACCGGCCTTAGTCTTATGCAAGACGAGCCATGGAAAGAGGGAGCGGATGTTGACTACGAAGAGACGTTGAATCTATATACCAGAGCCGCAGAATTATATTGGTATCAAAGTCAGTACCCGAAGGCCCACAACTTGCTTGCATCAATATTTGAAGGTGCACACACTGCATCGGACAAAGCCCCTGCCTGGATTATCCTATCTAGACTATATGCTTATCAGGGCGATACTTCTGCGGCTTTCAATGCGTAGGTGAATTTTACCCATAAGTAGCATTCAGCTAAGATACATTTAGCCTGAAAACAAGCCTGGGGGAGCTAGGTCTGGACTTCGAAGCAAAGCCTTCTTGGGATATCTGCGGCAAAGAGTATAGGAACTTGCGCGATCGATTGCAGAACACAGACTTTGATGATATCATACAGAAACCACCGAACGAACAGTCAAGTATCACGTCAATGGGGGTTGTGATGGTTGAGGCGCTTAGTGCGGCCTTTTGGAGTAATGGGTTACTGGTATAGTGTACCTTATGCCACATCTTTTTCGAGGTGACTAACCTTCGATTAGTTCTTTCAAATGACCATGAAAATGGTAGATATGCATTTGGCAAGCTCAGGGACCTTCTATCAAAGTGGAGTTGGCTTCGCGTATTTTACTATGATCGCGACGAGCCGATTTGGAGACGCGACTTTCGGGCTCCAAACATACCAAGTATCGCAGGCACTATTGAGACGTTCCAACGATCCCTATACATTAGGTCGAGGTCTGACGCTCTTACCCTTATTTGTTGGACATTTGTTCACTCCGATACGGGACAATCTCGAAATGCAGGAGGAAGCCGTGGAGTATTGCCTCGTCTCCGGGGACAAGCATACTTTCCTTTTCTCGATTGCTGGTCTTGCACTTTCTCGGCTTTACCTTGGTTCTGATATGGCAGAGTTAGAGACCTACTGCTCCACCGGACCGGAAGACTTCGGTGATTGGGCGAGTGATCTTCGAGGTGGTGTTTTGTTGACGGCTGTCCGGTAAGTCTTCCGGCATACCTTTTCGCTCTATCAATGGCTGCCTTTGAACAAATGCGTTACTCTTCTTGGACTTTGGAGTTGGCGTACCTCCGGGTTAATACAAGTGACCCATGCTAACCTTTAAATTCACATCGCAGTCAGGTTGCAAGGGCTTTGCAGGGCAAGACCTACGTCATATCCGCGGATACCGTGATGTCAGATGAAAACCACGGTAGTGTAGAGTACATGCAGTACATCCGTTCTAATGCTTCTAATGCTGAAAGGTAAGCAATTATAAAAGTCATTCGACTTAAATGGTGACACCTGCTAATGGGATTAGGCCGCGAGACTTCTACAACAGCTTGCACATGATACCACTATATCTCTTCGGACATCACGAGAAAGCCATCGAAACTGGCAACCAGGTTCTTCAAACTATTAACGAGTTATGGAGCTTTCGCAATAGTCGTCTCACACTCTTCTACCTATCACTGTCGATTCTAGCTGGAATCAAGGAGGGTCCTTTCAACCCCGAGCGCGAGAATCTGCTCGGAAAAGTTGTGGAGTACAAAGAAAAGATAGCGATGTGGCAGGTCGAATGTGACGTGAACTACTTAATGTGGTCCCAGCTTATTAGTGCAGAAATGTCCGAGCTAACAGGAGACTACCACAACGCTATACAGTCGTACGAAGCTGCGATAGACCACACGCAGTTGCACGACTTTATGCTTGAGCAGGCGATCGCTTTCGAACTACAGGGAGAGTTCTTTATCCGCCGAGGCGCCAGACGGGCGGGACGGAGCGCATTGATGGACGCCATCGCGGTTTACTCAACCTTTGGTGCTTCTGGCAAAGTTGAACAACTTGCAGCCAAGCACGAATGGGTATTGAAGAGTGCATCAACGGTGCGGACTGCTGATGTCGGAATTCAAACGTCAGACACCATTGGGGACATTGAGAACACTCAATTCCGCATTGAAGAACACGAGCGCCAAGAAACCAGGCATCTGGGCAAAGAAACTGCTGGAGACCGGACCAAAGCATGGATCAACCCTGAAGTTGATACGGCACCTGGCCTTAGAAGCAAATATTCAAGCAATGTTTCGGGCTTGGGACTTGACATCCTTGATCTTCAAAGCATATTAGAATTCAATCAAGCGATATCTTCCGAACTGCAGATTGATAGACTACTGGCCAAAATGACTCAGATCATCTTGGAGTCTGCTGGCGCTTCAGCCGATTTTGCTGGCGTTGTCATCGAAGGAGAAGGCGGTTGGGGAATGGCAGCAAGCGGGACACCAGACGGTATCGATGCAGAGGCTATTCCACTTTCGGATATCCAGGACGAAACTAAACAACAAATTCTCCTATATACGATGCGGTTCAAGGAAGCTGTATTCGTGCATAACGTGTTGAACGACGATAGATTCTGTAACACGCCATCCGTTAAATCTGTTATCTCACTTCCAATTATTCAGGGACCTAATCTTCTAGGGGTACTATATCTAGAAGGTCAACCGAACTCATTTACGAACCGCAACCTTGGAATGCTTCAGCTTTTCTGCAATCAAGTCGGTATCTCAATCGCGAACGCTCTTTTGTTCAGGCGCATTAGACAAGTGTCCGCTTCAAATACTAGCATGATCGAGTCACAGAAGCGCGCTCTTGCGAAGGCACGTGAAGCAGAAATCAAAGCCAAACTCGCGGAAGCGGAAGCTATGCGAAATGTCAGGCTTACGGAGGAGGCTGCGAAAGCGAAGTCGATGTTCCTTGCTAATGTCTCGCATGAGCTACGGACACCTTTAAACGGCGTCATTGGCATGTCAGAGCTACTCAAGGCGACTTCCTTAAACCAGGAGCAAGACGGATATGCAGACTCCATTCGGGTTTGTGCAGACACGCTTTTGACTGTGATTAATGATATCTTGGACTTCTCAAAACTCGAGGCCGGGAAAATGAAGCTATTCAGTGTACCTCTAAATTTGAAGGAGACCATCACAGAGGTCGTTCGGGCTCTCTCCTATACGAATCTGGAACGTGGACTGCAGACCATTCAGAACCTAGACTTAGATCCCTATTTGCTAGTAATGGGAGACCCTGTAAGGCTGCACCAGATCTTCATGAACTTGCTCAGCAACAGCTACAAATTCACTGCGAAGGGCTCCGTGACGGTCAAGTCGAGGACCGAATACGAAGACAACGAAGTGATCCGTGTCACTTGCTCTGTCGCAGATACGGGTATTGGCATCACCCAAGAACAGGTATCCAGGCTTTTCAAACCTTTCGCTCAAGCGGACAGCAGTACACAGAGATCTTATGGTGGCAGCGGGCTTGGTCTTTCTATCTGTAAAGCACTTATCAATGTTCTTAATGGCAAGATCTGGCTCGAGAGTCAATTAGGGGTCGGTACGGCCGTGTCATTCACTCTCACATTCCCCAAGGCGCCAAAGTCTGCAACGGCCGGCAGCGCCGAGGTCTTGACGAAGGAACCAGATCCAACGGCTACATGGTCATCTGATACGGATGGTTTAGCCCCTCAATCTTCAACAGCGCCCTATATCGATCCCTCGCAAATCCCTCGAGAACAACTTCGAATTTGCATAGCTGAAGATAACCCGATCAACCAAAAGATTGCCGTCTCCTTTGTGGAAAAGCTCGGCTTCAAATCTGCGGCATATAGCGATGGTCTTCAAGCGGTCGAAGCCATCCGCCGGAAGTCATTGGAAAGGAAGCCCTTCCATCTAGTCCTCATGGATGTTCAGATGCCTGTTCTCGATGGCTACGATGCGACGCGACTGATACGTAAAGACGACGATCCTGCAGTACGCAATGTGCTCATCATCGCTATGACAGCTTCCGCCATTCGTGGTGATCGCGAGAAATGCTTACAGGCCGGCATGAACAACTATTTGGCGAAACCTGTTCGAGCCGCAGTCTTGAAATCCATGCTCGAAGATTACCTTAGCCAACCTCCTAAACCAATTTCGAGCTTACAAGAATCTGTAAACGATCTCGCCAAAGGCGCGATCGATGAGGCGCAGCAAGATATGCAGAGTAATTCAGATAGTGAGAGGCCGACCTTCTCAAAGAGAATGAGTAGCCGAAATAACCTTCCGTTCGACGGTGAAGATCCTCTAGAGCGCTTTGCGCACAATGGGGCTGAAATGCCCATTCTATCCGCAAGTCACATCTACGGCTCAGAGATGCCTGTGAGGCCTACGCGGCCTGGGAATGGAGCGAACGATAGCGATGAAACTGTAACCCAACTTTAATTCTCCCGATATTCCACCCATGCCCGTCGAAAACGGGCCGATCAAAGAAGCCTGAGCTGGTACATACAATCAGAAAGATTCTTCAGCGAGCGCGGACTAAACAAGGACTAGATTACCCATTTGGTACAGTCTTTGCATTTCATTTTATTCTGATGGTTTATCAATCCCCTGTTTATGAAGCATTAGCGTCGGTGTTGTCTGGGTTGGGGAAGTTGCAGGATAGGGATTGACATCTGGACATGAACTGGGTGAGGCATTGTGGAGTTGTCGGAAGGGCTCAATAGCCGCCCTCGCTTTATCAAGGTTCTCGAGCGATGATATGCTTCAGTCCATCGTCGACTCCGTTGTTAACAGGGATTGGGGGAGTTCATGGTGTTCAAATAGAAGCATTAGGATACGGATATGATCGTGGAGTTTGAATCTGCGATGAACTTAGATATCATCACGTGTTACGTATATAGGAAAAGGAGACTATCGTATACCTTGAACTTGTTGAATGCGTCCAGACTTCCTCGGCGAATACATGATTTCAACCGACCGTTAAGTAAGAAATAAATATATGGGATACGATCCGTTCAACGCAAAAACACACCGTGAATGCCTCTGCATATCTCCACTAAGATGTTCGTTCTCTAGAGCAAAGGCACGTGTCCACGTCACCAGGAGGCTAGTGTCCCTCCATTGCTTAGCGCTACCAGCCTGAGAACAACTACCTTACTTCTGCTTTGAAAGTCTTCAGTGCAAGAACAGTCCGCCCGAGATCTCTCTCTACCATGCATCCGATTTCTTTGTTTCAATTCCCGCAACTTTCCTTATTCTGACCGACTCATGACCCAACAGCGTAGTGCTTCATACGTGGGTATTGGAGACCGAGAAAATGTCGTCCAATTGAACATCCCGCATGCCCGAGTGGCATCATTTATATACAGAATCCTTTTACGCATGACATGTCTTTGACTCCTTTGACAAAGCCTTCTTGGGGTTTTTGATATGTTACAGAAGCGGACCCTCCATTCGTTCCAATCCCAACGCTTTTATGTCAGTGGTGAGCCTTGTTAGTTGTTCAACGTACGCTACTTCGCGGGCTGAGATAATAAGTAAGTGTAGACCACACAATTGGTTTTGTTTTTACGCGCTCGACATTCTAGCGATAGACTACCACTGCATTAGAATGATGAGGTTCTAAGGCTCACAACGAATCCTCCAGCCAGATGACGCAAATACCGTTCGATCTCTTCGACTCTATCTAACACGTTACACGTCCTATAAAAGGCTCCATTTTGCTCTTGCATCTTGCGTCACCTCGGAATGGTGGAGTGGGAGCAGGTCCTCCTGACTGTACCGACGTCCTTGATACCCTGCCCCAGGAAAATCTGTCAATCGATCAACATGTGTTTTTCGAGTCCCCTGTTCATAACCGTTGTAGATAGTCTTGGCCACAGAATCGTAAAGGTACCCAAGTTTTGACTGAGTAGTGAGCAAGTAACCGTGCTACGCCTACACTTACTATTGTCGATTATAATCTAATCATTCGCAGACCAGGAGCGCGAAAACAGATGAACATGACCCATTAATGCAGGATACTACAGTGCAGCTTCAATAAGCCATCTAACACTGAATCCGATATCTGACATCCTCACCATCACCGCGTGGTCATCTATCTTTCACCACGGCCAGAGAGCTACAACATCTGGTTGCCTATCTCTACGCCCCGGAATCTTTAATCGGAGGGTTGATGAACCACTATCAGACAGAGCTCCTCGCAACCATGTCATCTACGTCTTCCACTGTCGAGCAGCTGCGAGTTATTGAACATTACATCCGGGCGAAATGAATCTGGCAGTAACATGTTCAGGACGGTGGCGCGAAGCGATGTGTTCACTGCATGTAAATGCACATATACGATCAATCAAAACACCAGGGACTAGATAGGCCTAAACGACAGACCCGACACGGTCTCAACCTTGATGAATCAGCAGATACACTGTCAGGTTAGCAACAAGGTCTCTGAGGGGGTTGTTTTATGCAGTTCCTCAATCTTTTGATTGATTCATGCCTCTCTACTTCTCAGCGGCTCACAATTATGTATGGTTGTTTCCTGTTTCCTGTAAAACGCTCAGTCGCTGTCTTATCCTAGTCTGAATCTGATGTTTATTATATATTAAAGATGTACCATACATAGATCATGCATGTGTTTGAAATGAAGACCTTTTCAAACCGGGTCCTATAAGCGCGAGGTTCTGACAGGTCTTAGGAACTCTATGAAACGAACAATGAAGAGGATCTATCTTAACAGCATCACGTGAGGTTTGCCTGGAGAAACTGCCAGAAGTGGGTCACTGACGGGAGGCCTACGCGGTAAGTGACAGAATGGGGTAATCGTCCTCCGGTGCCAGATCAGACTGAGTGCAAAGCTTGTCCAGGTTCAGGCTTCTAGATTTCTGCTTCGATGGTTCTTTCTAAGTACTCTCTGATGTACAGTTGGACCTAAGCCTGGCTCCTCTCCAGTCCCTTGGTTTGCTCTTGCACTTGGCAGTCAATGCTTTCAAAATCCTTGAACATTTTCTTGTGTCTGACGTTTTCTGAGGTACGGACGTGTATTGGGAATGGAACAATCATGTCGTGCGGCCAAATCAAACCCTACAAAAGTAGAAGCATCAGAGGAAAGAAAGATTTCACTCAAGTATGGGTCAATGGGAATTCTAGGGCAAGCAAAGCTACAGTCCAAGCTCTGAGCAAGGCTTCAATAGTATAGTTGGTCGTCCGCACCAGATGTTATATCGTCGCCTTCAGATCAAGTGCGTAAAGGGAAAGGACGAAACGAAAGAACCGGGGCCAATGATTGTTTCTGGACATTATCATATTAAGGGCTAGCATAGCCACGAGACACGAATTCAGACTTAGGGGCAGGACAAGTGCCGACAATCTCCTAGCCGCTTCTGTGCATATGTGGTCTTGGATGAGTATCGCGAATTAGCGATGGCCGAAGAGACATTGAGACGGGGGAATCTCAGGCAACTTTTACCTAACCCTGCGAAAACGCCATGCGACGGATTTACTACCACAGTACGTAAGTAACCGCACCGCGTGGCTTACGCTGGTTTTGCGCCGATGATGGTCGTGGCTGATGATCGGCGACGCAGGGCTGATGAGTGGCGGTTTTTGGCTTTAGTGGCTTCTTCCGCATGGGGATGGGATCCCTAGGTAGCGAGAAGAAGACAAGGGAGGTTGTAGCGATCTCCGGGGGGTGGGAAGTGGAAAGTGGAAAGTGGAAAAAGCGGGAGCAGGGGTAGGAAGTCGAACGACGCTATGCTTGCCGGTCAAACCGATTGGCTGCCTCACTGGCGATCGGAAGCGAAAGAGCTTCTCATTTCAACTTGAAACACCTCGATGGTATGCAGATGCAGATGCAGACGTCGACGGAGGAACATGGAAGGATAAGGTACATACCATAACTTTACCTTCCCTACCGAGGGTCACGGGACGTTCAATCGACGACTGGCTGTATCTGCGAGCGTTGAAGAATCAGCCGGTACAGAAATAGGTGGAACGGTTAAGTGACCAACGGTTACATCCGCACGGCCTAGAGTATGCTGTCTATCGATGCTTTGTATCAGGTACAGCTGTGAAAGATGGATTTGGGTTGTGCGCTTCCGCGACTCGACCAGCCGAATCGGAGTACCGAGTACAGGATGCTTTCCTGCATGATATGATGATAGCGCCTTCGCGACCCATGGGTTGCATGAACTCCGCCCGGTTAGATCTAACGGCTATCCTGGTCGAGCCGTGACGTTAATCTGATCTATCGAGTACTTATCGACATCGTTTTCTGATACATGGTCGCTGACCGGACCCTGTCACAGGCCTTTCTCCACCAAACCCCTCGACCATAACAATAACACCTGAACAACAACAATGCATGGAGGCGTTACATCGAGGCTACTATTGAATAGTCTGCGATGCCGAGCTGCACTAGTAATCTGCAGCTTCCAAGGGCTGTGAACCTACCGACTGCATTGTAGATGTGGCAATTGCACGATGCAAAGCGACGATGTGGTACATGGATGCTGTATTCACGCTTTGTGATGTTGTGAATGCATACGTTATTACCGTCGTCACTGGTCATCAGCATCCCTTCAAGATCACTGCCGCCGCTGGAACACAACTCGCGTTGAGTTGCGTTTCCTGTGTATCCTCGAGGTACGGAGCCAACGATGCGACCGTTAATGGCATAGGGCAAATGATACGTCTGCGAGAGCCCCGGCGGGTTGTCGATCATGGCTGAACGCTAAGACTTTCTGATCTGTTCTCTGACGGCGGACCTTCCTCTCTAGTCGACCGTGTTTGCAAGTGACTACCGTTACCGGAATAAGGCACTTCAGTACTGCTGGGACAGCCCCAAGACGATGATGCTTGTCGCCAGAGCTCCGTTGTCGTCAGATACTGCTCCTGGAGTGCATTTGGCTGATCGCTCCTGCTATCTACGGCAGTAGTGGTACGTTGTACTCCCGTTCAGCTGTAAGGTACCTTTTCTCACCAAGCGGTTTGTGGAATGTTGGGAAGCACTTCGACCCGCCAATCATATCGCATTCCGCCATTTGGCTGCCACCGCTGAAGTGGATCAAACGCTGGAGTGTTATTGACAGCTGCCTCCCTGATGTACGAGTACATACTACTTACTGTATACGCTTGTCGCATAAATCATGAGCAAACGACAGCGATACGCCCTAGAGAGTACTTTGGGAGTTGGGGGGGAAGAAGCTACCGGATAAGCCAAAAAGAGTGGAGGAGGTCTAATGCCCTTTCCCTGGGTTCCAGTGCCATACTCTAACCTACCCCCATGATCCATACCCCGGCTATACTTTGCCCACCCCGATTCCCGCCCTAAAGTACGACGTAGTAATATACCTACGAGTAATAAATGATATAAATGTTTACATTAATATCAAGCCCCATCGATGCAAATCTGCAAATCATTAACCCCTTCGGCACATGTTGTCTGCTAACTGCTCCGTCTACCCGTTCCTATTTTTCTTCCTTCCACCTATTACGGTACCCTTCGAGAACAAACGCTCATCCTTACCGTACCGTGGGTAAAGTAAGCCCTTTAAGACACTTCGACTCGCCTCGTCATTCCCACATCCCTTCCACCCCCCCCCCCTCCCCCCCTCCCCTTCCTCCCCCCCGGTTGGGACATTCCCGGACTTGATGCCACGCGTGAACAAGATCGGCTCTGCAGGCATAGCCCTTCCCTTTTCTCTTCCCCAGGGCAGAGCCTGAAGCAGTTTCGGGACGAGTCGACCGCACACTAAAAGTAGCCATTTCTTGCCCTTAACAGCACCGCAGTACGTAGTAGACAGCCACGACAAGGAAGACTCGTCCGCGTATCTCCAACGGTCCCTAGGTTACTACCACAGTCCACAGTACAGAAAAGGTATTCCAGGTAAGACACCCCTCCTCAAATAAATTGCATTTCCCTTCTCACGAAGAATAATATCATCATCCTGTCCTACGCTTTTGTTGACGTCGCCTAATTTTTCATTCTCGCCCAAGGTTGTACGACAATTACTCTAATACCTACTCGTTTCTACTACCGTCCTTCCCTCGACGTCCAAATGTTTTCGGTATTCTAAACGTCAACGTCGCGCCTATGTTACTTACACTCAAACCCACGCTACAGAACGGTTTTGGCAACAGCTCCCATGCGTACTCACCTTCACAATATCCTCCCTCCTCTTGCTTTTCTCCGTCGAGGTCCTCGGGGAACGCTGGCGCGCTTCCTCCTCTACCAGATAGTCTACCACGAAGGATGAGCACACCTCATCGCGGTCTCCCGCCACCTGCGGCCATGACTCTACCAAATCCAGATCGCGGACCAAATCCAAGTAACCTGCCTTTAGGGCAGCTTCCTGCCGCCCCTTCCCAATGGCAGGGCGCGGATGAGTCAATGCGGAATTGGTTGCAGGCAAAATCTGAAGAGGATCGACGGAAACAAGAGGAAGAGAGGACAAACCAGGAACGGTTAAGGCTAGAGCAGCGCAAAATCGAGCAGACGATGCTTCGAGAGTCGCTACAGGGCGGTGTCCCTCCATACATGGTACCGATGGTTTTTGCCGGTATAGGTGGAGGCAACCTAGCAAATGCAAGCTTGGAATGGGCTCAGCACTACATGGCACAAATAAGTCTTCAGCAGCAAGCGCAGCAGCAGCAGGCGCAGCAGCAACAGCAGCAGCAGCAACAACAGCAACTACAACAGCAAGTCAGGCCGCAAGTTCAAACATCACCCGATCAAGGGAGAGAGGCCCGATTACTGGCAGGTCCGCAGCCAAATCCGTACGCTGCACAACAGGCAACACAGGCTGCTGCCGTTCAGTCTGGCCAAATACCGGCAAATACAGGATTTGCGCCTTCATATCACGCATCAAGTGTCGCTGCAGAGCGAGCAAAAACCCAACAACAGCCACTGCAAGCCGCCCCACCAACCTCAAACCCTCGCGTTCAGCCTCCATCCGCATTACCGCGTCTCAACACCGTCGAAATGCAAATTCAGCCACCACCGCCGGGTCCTTCTGGGTTACAGTTGGGCGGACAACACCCTCTACAGCAAACACAAAACGTGCCACCGCAAGAGCAGCCGTCCTCTTCACCTGCAATTTATTTCCACCATTGGGTCCCACCTGCGTCGCAGGGGGCTTCCAAAGATCCGCCGACGCCATCGGGTAAAAGCCAACAGGAATCTCCCTACTCTCAGAACCAAACCTCTCATCTCCGATCCGAATATACGAATTCGCCAAAGAAACGAAAAGCCACTGGCCCTCACCACGCGGCACCTCCACCAACTTCGAATCCCAACGAAACTTCACCGTCTTTCTCGCAGACTTCTGCGGGGTCAACGCCTGGCCGGCGCCGAGGGCATTCTCGACAGCGAAGCGACACTTCGTCCCGTGCGCCGCACGAACAAGCTCGATATCGTGGCAGGACAGAGAGCGGACGTCAGAGTCTCTCAGAGGCCGAAAGTGGAAGTCAACGACAGAACTCGGCGCAACCTGAAACACGCCAGTCTCAGCGTCATCCGGCCGGATCGGAAATGAGACGAGAATCTCGAGACGAGCGAGAATTGCGCGATAGTCCGAAACGGGAGCCCGAGGGGCCCTCGTAGCGACCGCGTCCTTGTTATTTCACCATTCCATGCATGATTCGTACGGAAAGTTTTGGAGGGCATGAACAGAGTTTTGATGTATCATATATGGAGACTGGATCTGCTTTGCATCTGGCTTGCTTATGCTACTTATACCCTTCCTGCGATATTTTACAGTTGCATAGATTTGCGGTAGCGCTTGATTTCTTCCTGCTTCCTTTTTCCCCTCACATCTCGTCTCAGCTTCGTTCATGCCCTGGAGGTCAACACTCGTCCATTTTCCATCACGATTCTCATGCCCCTTGTAAATTTGTACTATAAACGGACAGACCGCAAAAGCACTTTCATTCTTTATGACGGGCCGATAGCAGCGGGCGAGAATAGATGCGGAAATGACAGGACAATAGCGTTGTGCACAGGACCGGTCAGGACTCGGGGACGTATGTTGCTGGTGGGAAATGACAGTTGTCCTTCGTTGTCCGTACGCACTTGCAAGGGCTGGCGTACCAGAAATCTCTCTTCGTCATTATCAATATGCAGTATGTAGTGGCGATGCTGTAAATTGACGAATTGACGATTTATGCAGATGAGATTGCCTTGGCGTCACGGGACGGACACGTGCACATCGCCATTACGGACATTTCCCAATTGCACCGCTGGACTCGACATCATACATGGCAGCAGAGATGGCGCTAGACCTTTCTGAGAGCAGAGCATTCCAACTGCATTGTTGTCGTTCAGCTTGCCCTCGACAAGTCATCTTTCCCCCCTCACTGATTCACACGCACCCGTACCCTTCTTCCATCGCATGTACACCCCCGCTTTCGCTCGTCCACTGCGACGAGAACACATCAGATCGTTTGATCCGATCCAACGTATCACTACATCAATATCAACATTCCACATCATGCACGCGTCTAGAGTAAATCACACTGGACCCTTTCCCACCGTCCAACCATCTCTCGCCATCTCATTACTTAGCCGTGATGAAATCACCCGCCAATAACCAAAAAGGCCGAGCGCGCCCCACCGCCATGCAGCTATCCCTCGGATCATTCCGAGGATCCGCCTTCCATATTGCGAGATGCAAACGCTGGCGACGAACCCGCCCTCTGTTACCTGAACGAGTAGTCCCCCCTCGCCCCGACTAAACCTGCCGTGTGATCGCCTCGAGAGAGAGCCGCTTGTTACATGCCCCTGGGGCTCGAGCTTTCCCCCCCGCGGGCTGCATGGTATCACGGCGATAGAGATCTGGCGAATTGCCGGCATGGCACAAGGCTGGTTCCGGCGCCACCGCTTTTGGCAAGCTGGCGTGTGCGCGACGAAGGGGGTCCGTGGGGCGATCTGAGAGCCGGAGTGGGACGGAAGGGGGGGGGGGGGAGGATGAGGGGCTGAATGACTGGAGGAGCGGCGACGGTAGGGCTGGGTTGCACCACCTCGATGGGAGGTGGGGGTGTGTGCGCGGTTGGGCATGTAGATGCCCTTGAGGGATTGGTCATGTGATGTGATGTGATGGAGGTTGAGGGCGGGGGAGGGGGAGGGCTCTGTGAGATGTTGAAGGGGAGTGGCGAAGGGGGCTGACCAGCAGCAGCCGCGACAACACACCGGCACTCGATTCAGACGGCACCTCTTCCCTCCCTACATTCGTTCCTGCACTCTTCCTCTGCGATGCAACGGCGTAGACTGGTCATTTCCCCATCAATATCGCTTCGCTTCGCTTCGCTCCGCTCCTCAAACTGCCCCGTCCAAGCACCAAACCCCCTCTCTCCTCTCTTAGATCTCGGCCGTGGCTCACCCGTAAGTTACCCAAGAGCCTAAACTCTTTCTACTGACGACTCTCCAAAAACCAAAAACCCCTTCTTTCGAAAGCATCCACGGCGTAGAAAAACAACTCGCACCAGACTTCATTTTATGCATCCATTTCTTTATTTCCTTGGCACCAAATCACACTGGCACCTTGCACCTGACCAGCAGCGAATACCTACCTACACCTGCCCCTTCACAGCACTCAAGACCGATTTCCTCTATCGGATACGATGTCACCTCCAGCCCACCCACGCATCCACGCATCCACGCATCCATCCTCCACCTCCACCTCATCTTGCCCTTTTCCCTCACTTTTCCTCGTTCCTAAATTCCATCATTCATGCCCAAACCAAAAGAGTCCTCGTCCCCATCTCACCCCTCTTCGCGCCCCTTTCAGAACCCATCCCCCACCCCCACACTTCCTTCCCTCCCTCACCTCTTTCCCGCATCGTCCCCCCCTTTTCCTTCTCCTTTCCCCCTTTCCTCCATCCCACCCCCACACAAAAATAACTCAATCTTCCCCACTCCCATTTCCACCACCCCTGCCATCCAAACCCAACCGCCCATTCCACCCTTCCTCTTCGAATCGCACACTCGCACCTATCCCGCTCACAGTATTAGGTTTTGATGGATTTCGATGACTCCGATGACTCTGATGACGGGGGCGGGGGTGGAATGGAGGGAAAAGCGAGGGGCGTTGGGGGATGGAAGGAGGAAGAGTAACAGATTCAAGGAACCAGGAGCGAAGACACGGAAAACCTAAAACATCAACGAACAACCCCTTCCGCGCTCAACGGCAAAAAAAAATCCCTAGTATCCCAAAAAAAAAAAACAATGCACAACCCGTTCAGGCACACACAACTCATCCCCCCGCAAAAAACGACCCGAGTGCGCGCTATCTATCTCCTTGCACAACAACAACAACAACAACAACAACAACAACCAAATTACCAACATACCCATCCCACAACCCCCCCTTCCCTAACAAAAGCTAGGGGCCGTACATGTACATGTATATGAAAAACCACCCATCCCATCCCATCCCATCCCATATCTCCACCCCCAATCCCAGCCAAGACAAGACGCATATCCGGAGAGAGAGAAAGAGCTATGTAGCGGCTTGAGGACCCGGGGGGGGGGGGGGAGGGATTTTTGTTT
>JAABUS010001446.1_pt1 | contig 51561 bp, 48 predicted proteins | sample 5560161 | NCBI WGS metagenome assembly JAABUS01 (sample SAMN10711885, study PRJNA513376) | rock metagenome | isolation source: Antarctica rocks | place: Antarctica: Victoria Land, Trio Nunatak nord | collected 2016-01-04 | reverse complement strand
CATCGCCAACCTGAAAACCTGGCGCGTCCTGCACACCGACTACCGAAGGCCCCTCGACACGTTCGCCACCACCATCTCAGCAGTCCTCGGACTCGAATCCTTCAGGATGGCGCGTGAATAAGCCTCCATGCGTCGTTCGGTAGGACGGTCGGACCGGTCGACACGGTGCCTCCCAAAATCGGTGATTGATGGGGTGTTCGGGACCTGGCTCAGTGCGACGTGGCTGGATGGCAGTTCGCGGTAACCGGTCAGAGCGTCGCGGCTACTTTACGCCCAGCCGATGCAGGCCATCGACCCATCAGCAAACTTGAAGGCCGGGCGAAACGTGTAGCCTAGGGTTGGCCAGCCGTCTCAGCGGGCTGAAGACGCTTCACACCGAAGGTCGGCGGGTATGTGAGGAGCTGTCACCCAAGAACAGTTGTGACGCGTCCTCACGGGTCCGCAGGGAGCTGTCCCTGGGGGAGTTGTGGGATCGGGTTGCCCGCCACGTGAACGCTGACGGGCGCCGCGACCGGCCGCCGGTCGCTGACCGGTCGCTTGGGGTAGCTTGCGCCGCGGACCGACTCGACGGTCGGCGTAACACAGACTTGGAAACTAGGCAGGAGCAACGTTGAGTGCAACGCGTCTGAACCACGTATCGCTCCGGGCATTAGATTTTGGTGAATCAGTAAGCTTCTACCAAGACGTACTGGGAATGGTCCGGGTGCCCGGCTTCAGTTTTGTGCAGCCTGTCGTCTGGTTGAGTTTTGGCTCGGTTCAGATACACCTGTTCGACCGGGTCGACGCAGTCCCAACCTACCAGCACGTCGGACTTGAGGTGGACGACTTCGAGAGCGTGTACCGGGCCGTTCGACAGCGGCAACTGTTGGACAAAACGTTTGGACACTACTGTTATGAATTACCTGACGGCAGTGTCCAACTCTACTTCCGAGATCCGGCCGGGAACCTGATCGAGGTCGACTGGCCAGACGTTCGAAATTTGGATCGAAAGGTCATAAGCGACATCCGCCTCCTCAGCGAGGACATCCCGCAGGTCCCGGGTGTTGACGCAAGCTTATTCCTCAATCGGTGAGTGGGTCGCGGTGTCAAGTGGGCCGTGACCGGTTGCTGTAAGGAGGATAGGTAACCCGTCCAGCGATCATAGCGGCGCGGCTGAATGGTCATTGAAGACGCCGAGCGGCTGTTCGACTAGACGACGTGATGCCAACTGCCGCGCTTCAACCCGACCCGCTACAAGCTGACCATCGGAACAAACCCATCGCGGCGTGCAGCCCACGGTGCCCGTCGTTGGGCAGGTCATGCCCGTGACCGCGGGTGCTAAAGGTGGGGCGCGCGGCGACCACCCGCAGCATCAACACCGCCGCACGGTACGGCTTTCGTCGCGCTGGCCCTATTCTCGCAGGACAAGGACGGGGTTTCCGGCGGGCCAGCGTGTAGCCAGCAGCAGTACCTGGACGTCGTTGTCAGCACGTTCAAGGTGAGTCTGGTCGCCAAGCCGTTCACCGGAAGACCCGGATCGGCTCGGGTGGGTGTGGATTATCTCAGGCATCGGTGTGGTCGGTAGCACTGCAGGCCATGGCCAAGGACCGGTCGCTCCTGACCAGCCGCGTTCTGATCACCGGTTGACGGCGTAGGGGGCTGTTCGCGCATCCACGCGGCTGTCCCACGTGGGGTTATTGCTGCCGTCTCGGCGGGGGCAACCTGGATGCGCAGATCACCACGTTGACCTCGACGAGGCGGTCGAACTGACCGGTGCCCGGGTCGCGACCCTGCCCGGTATCCAGGCCCCGAGGTGGGTCCTGGCCAAGATGGTCCCGACCCGTCGCCCCCCGGTCACAGCAGGCAGCCGGGCTAAATTCACCGTGGGTCCAAGAACCGATCGCCGTGGGTCGGCATCGGAACAGATGGGAAGCAGCCGGGTACAGGCCCGGACGCCCCGTCAGGAAGGGTTTTCTGTGAGCACGAGAACGTTGAAGTGGACGATGGTTCCTGCGGCTGCAGCGCTGGCACTGGCCGGAGTTGTGTTGGCTCCCGCGGCGGATGCGGCGCCTCGCGTCGCGGGCGCGGTCTCGGCCGGTCAGATGGCCGTCGCGCACCGGGCACCGCTGCTACACACCGGTTCCCGTGGCGCGGCGGTACGGATCTGGCAGTTCGACATCGATCGCATCACCGGCAAGGTTCCCGGCGTTTCACACATCGCCGTGGACGGCGTCTTCGGTCCGAAGACGGCGGCGGCGACACGGGCCTTCCAGCGGTACGCGCACATCCGCGTCGACGGGATCGTCGGACCCCAGACCCGGGCCGCCATGCAGACTGCCCTGCACGGATCCCGCACTCCCTGACCGACCGGTTCCATCTGCTCCTCGGTCACGGGCTGAGGAGCAGATGGCAACCGGGCGGTGCCACCGGCCTCGGAACACTGGGCCAGTGGGCCCGAACCGGGGCCAGGAAGCCTGGGGACACATCCCGACACGAACGTTGAGGAGAGGCCGTGCCGTCACCGACATCCGTGGTCGTCGCCGCCCCCCGATCACCGGCCACACCACACCACCGCCTCGCCGCTGCAGATCGCTGGACGGCTGCACGCCGCGGGCCACCGGACCACTGTGCTGCTTGGCAGCCGGATCCTCGGCAGGCTCGACGGGGTCGGTAAGCGGTGGGGAGGCCGGGCGACCCGGGACCGGTCCCCGGCGCCGCCGGGGTCTAGCGGGCGGCGGGGGAGCCGCCTACCTTGACGGGCATGAGCACCGCGCACGCTGACCCGCCGAGCGCGACTTGGGCGCAGGCGGCGGCTGACGCGGCCGTCCAAGCGGCCGAGGGTGCCGAAGCGTCCCTGGTCCTTCCGGACGGAACGGATGCGGTCCTGATGTCGAAGTCGCGGGTGGTTCAGCTCCACAACCAGCTCGACGGCCTCCGTGAAACCCGCAGCATCCTCGGGTCGCGGCGGTCCCGGACGCGGTTGCTGCGTGGTCTGGCCGATGTCACCGCCGGGCGCACGCACGGCGCCGCTGACGCCGCTGCCGCTCTTGCTCGGCATGCCGGTCGACGCTGACCGCTGGCGGACGCGGTACACCACGCTGGCGCTGGAGCAGCTCAGCGGCGGCCTGCCCTACTCGGTGGCCGACGCCGCGTACCAGTTGATCGAAGGTGACCTGGCCGCGAACCCGTACCGGGTGAGCAAGGCACTGACCGGTGACCTGACAGGTTTGCGGTCGGCCCACGCCGGGCGTGACCACCGGATCCTGCTGTTGCTCGATGAGGACGCCGCCGAACTCACCGTGGTCGATATCGACCGCCGTTCCCGCGTCTACCGCCAGCGGTCCCCGATCGGGTGGTGGCGGGACAACCGTCGCCGCCGAGGACGCAACCGCGGGTGAAACGTGCTGGGTCCTCCAGCCAGGGACTCGGCCGCCGAGCCGGCGGCGTCGTCCTGTCCAACCGGACCCGCGCCCGCCGGTGAGCGGTGTTCCGTGGCCAGCCCGGCCGGGGAGCTGGCCACCGCCGAGCGGGCCGACCTCGTCGAGCTCGCCGCGGCTGTGCCCGCCGCACGCACGACTGGGCGCCGTTGGCGGACCGGGTGGTGCGGCTGCGGGCGCGTGGGGTACCGGTGGACGCGCTGGACACGGTGGTCGGGGTGGCACCAGCCGGCTGCGGGCGGTGTGCCGGGGAGCACAGCCCGGATCCCGCCACCGTCGACAACACGCTCGCGGACGCGGGATGGGTGGATCCCCCACCGCGGCGGGAGCGGTGCTCACGGTGCCGGTGGCCCGGCTGCTCGAGCACGCCGCACGTTCAGAGGCGGACGGTGTAGCGGTGCTGGCCGGGTGGACCCGGCTGTGGCACGGCCCGTCGCTGCCCGGGTGGTGGGCCGCCCAGCACGTCGACCCCCGCACGCGGGCCGGCGTGGGCCGGGACGCCCGCGCGGTCCGGGTCCGCGCCCTGGTCGCCGACGGCTCGACGGTCGCGGCCGCCGCCGCCGTGACTGGCATCACCGAGCGGACCGCGTACCGGTACCTCGCGGGCGGCCGAGCACGGGACTCACCCGACTCGGGGGCAGTCACGTGGCCTCTGCGAGAGGCGTGTCGTTGATGAAGGTGCGCAGCCAAGCGACGAGGGCTTCGGGGTCCTCTTCTGGGATCCAGTGCCCCACGCCTGGGACGGTCCCGCCTCTCACATCGTCAGCGACCTCCTGGAGCATGTGCAGTGGCCTATCGCCCCACAGGCCGCCGCCGAGTGCGAGGACAGGCATCTCCAGCTTGGTTGGCGAGTGAGCCCGCAGCCATACCTCGTCGTTGTGGACGCCTTCCCGGAACCATGCCAGGGCCGATCGGAGGCCCCCTGGGGCGGTGAGGTGGCGCGCGTAGTGGTCGATGCCCTCGTCGAGGGTCGCCGGACGCTTCGCGTAATCGTTGAACAAAGCGCGCAGGAACGTGTACTCGTTGCCGGTGATGATCGCTTCCGCCAGGTCTGGTCTGGTCAGGAACGGCCAGTGCCAGAGCGTCGGCCATGTCGATTGATCACTCGTCGGTAGAGCGGCTTCGACGAACACCAGGCGGTCGACCCGCTCCGGATGATTGACGGCGAAGAAGTACGCCACTACGGCACCGAGGTCGTGGCCCACGAGCGTCACGCGTTCGATCCCGCTGTGGTCGAGCACTGCCATGAGGTCTTCGCCGCCGCCGACGGTCGTGCCGTAGCCCGTCAGAGGACGGGCGGAATCACCGAACCCGCGGAGGTCCGGGACCAGCAGGGAGTGCTCGTCTGCGAGTAGGCCTGCAACAGGACCCCACGCCCGCCACGATTGCGGGAATCCGTGGACGAGCATGACGGGGGAGTTCGGGCCATCCGACGACGAGGTTGTCGAGGGCACGTGGACGTAGTGGATCTGCGGATCGGCGTCCGTGGTGTAACGGTGCTCGAACGGGGGAGCACCCCGGGCGGACGATTCCTTGCTGGTCGACGTGTTCGACGGGTCACTCATATGCCCCTGCTCTCATCGGTTCCACTGTTGCTGTGTGTTCACGCGAGCAACGCGTGTGCTCGACGCGTAGGCGTCGGGGCCTCCTCACCGACTGCCGTACACATCCGACCGTGCGGTCCCGACCGGCGGCGGCAGGCTGCTCGTCGCGTCGGCTGGACAGATCACCGGTGGCGGACGGCCCCGGGTGTCCGAGTTGTCCTTCCCTGCCACCGCGGCGTGTCCGGCGAGATCACGACAACCCGATCTTGCGGGAGCCGGCCCGTAGCCCGTGGAGGACGAAGTCGAGGCGGCGCTCGTAGTCCTGGCGGAACTGCTTGTCGAACGCACGAGCGACGACACCCCGCTCCCAGATCAGGGAGTACACGTCGTCAGCCGTGAAGTCATCGCGAATGTCCCCGGTGGCCTGCGCGGCGGTTAGCAGTTGTCCCGCGAAGGCTCGCGCGCGCTCGCACAGTGAGAGGAGCAGCCGCGATTCGGGCTGGGCGCGGAGGAGGACGTCGTTGGCGGCGGGTTCGTCGAACTGCAACAGCCAGATGGTCCGCAGGTAGACCTCGAAGCGTTCGACTGGGTCCTCGATCAGCTCGACGGCGGTGAGGACGCCGTCGATGTGCTCGGCGACCAGATCCTCCACGACAGCGTCGATCAGCCCTGTCCGGCCACCGAAGCGGTGATAGATCGTGCCCTTGCTGACCCCGGCGGCCCGCGCGACCTCTTCCAGCGCAGTTCCCAGGCCGTGTTCGCGGAAGACCTGCAGGGCAGCCTGCCGGATCTCCTCCGCGTTGCGCTGCGCGTCCGCGCGCAGCCGGACACGTCCGGGGGCAGGTGACGGGGAACTCACGGAACGAGGCTGCCCGACGGTGTGTGCGCCTCGTCCCAGGTGGTGTCGAGCACCGTTGAGAGGTACTCGACCGGCTGCGCACCGGAGACCGCGTACTTGCCGTCGAACACGAGGAACGGCACCCCGGTGATCCCGAGGGCCGCCGCATGGCGCAGGTCCGCGTCGACCGACGCCTGAAAGCTGTTGCCCCCCAGCACCTTGAGCACCTCGTCGCGGTCGAGCCCGACCTCCTGAGCCAGGTCAGCGAGTACATGGTGGTCACCCACGTCGAGGCCGTCGGTGAAGTAGGCCTTGAACAAACGCCGGAGCATCTCGCGCTCCACACCCCGCGTGGCGGCGTGATGTGTGAGCCGGTGCGCCGTGCGGGTGTTGGTGACGATCGCGGCGTCCATGCGGTAGTCGAGCCCGACCAGCTCGGCACGGGCAGCGACCTGCGCATTGATCGAGTGGGCCCGCCAGCGGGGAAGACCGTGTCGGGTGACCAGGAGGTCATCGAAACTCAGCTGCGCGTCGGCGGCCAGCTCCGGCATGAGCATGAAGCTGTGGTGACGCACCTGCACCCGGTCACGATGCGGGAACTGCTCCAACGCCAGATCCAGAGCTGCACTCCCCATGTAACAGAACGAGCACATCACGTCGCTCCAGATGTCGACGACGACATCCTCACCTGTCCGCCCGGACCCGTCCCCGGCCATCAGCGGCACATCCCGTCCACGGAGCAGACGCCACCGGCATCCGCGTCGAGCAGCAGGATGAAGGAGGGAGCGACCGCACCGCCACCCCGGGCCACGTCTCCCTCGGCTCGGCTACCGAGGCGGGCAAGCGCATCGATACCCCCCCGGACTACGTCCCCCCCGACTCGGATCCCCCTGGTCCCGTTCGGTTCACGACTTCTTGACGCCATGGACAAGATGCTAGGGCCATCTTGACGCCGCAGTCAAGGAGGGTGGGGCGCCGGTCAGGCGCTGCCGGCGTACCTCCTGATCGGCCAGGCGAGTCTGGGGAGCTAGGGCGCAACCCCCGCCTGCGCCAGGGGCGCCCCTTCCCGCGGTGAGGCGGCCGGCCGCGGGGAAGCCCAGGCCTGTCGGGCATTTGGTGGGGTACGCCCGTGTCTCGACGGCTGAGCAGGACGCGGCGTTGCAGCTGGACGCGCCGGAGCAGGCGGAGTGTTGGCGGGTGTTCACCGACCACGCATCCGCCAGCCGGCCGGAGTTGGCGGCGGCGTTGGACTGTGCGTGGGCGGGGGACACGTTGGTGGTGTGGTGGTTGGCCCGTTGGGCCGGTCCCTGCGGCATCTGATCGATACCGTCACCGCCCTGCAGGGGGGTGGGGTTCCGGTCGGTGACCGAGTCGATCGACATCACCACCGCGGGGGGCCGCCTGGTGTTCGACCTGTTCGGGGGGCTCGCGGAGTTCGAGCGGCAGCCGATCCGGGACCGACCCTCGCCGCTCTGGCGGCGGCGCGGGCCCGGGGCCGGGTCGGGGGGAGGCCGCGGACGATGACCGACGCGAAGCTGCGGCTGGCCCGGTCGATGCGCGGCCAGGACCCGCCGATGAGCCTCGGGGCCGATCGCGGTCGAGCTCGGGCTGTCGGCCGTTGCCCGCAACCTCGCCGAGTCCTCATCATCAGGCGCGACAGACGATCCCGGGTCAGGCCCGGCGGGGAGGAGGTGGCGGTGACCGATCCGACGCGGCGGCTGCGGGTGGTGCCCCCGCTCCCGGGGCAGCTGACCCTGGACCTGCCCGGTCTCCCCCCACCCCTCCAGCCCGTCGCGCCCGCCCCGCGCCGGACCCGCCCAGCTGTTCTCGAGTCCGGCCCGGCCGCCGGCCCGGGTTGGGTGCGGCGGTTGCTGCCGACCCGGCCCACCGACCATGCCGGGCCTGCGGTGGTGGCGCGGGTGCCGGTCGGGGTGTGGGCGGTGTGGGACGGGGGGACCTGGTCGGGGTGTATGCGCAGGAGAACACTGCTCGCGGGGAAGCCGTAGTGCTGCGACGGGACGCCGCCCGCACTGGGGTGCGCCCGGGGAGCGTGGACTACCTGCCGCTGCGGGTGTTCACCGAGTCCCAGCACACCCGCCGGTAGTCGCGGTGGACATCGCTTCGGCGGGTTCGGTAATGCGGACACTGACCCGGTGACCCGCCTTGTCGTCGTCGATGCTGTCTTCTTCGTTCTGGCGGTGGCTCACGCCGTCTGGGTGTCCCGGATCAATCGCGGTTCACCGATCCACCTGTTCAGCGGACGTGGCCAGCCCGCCCGGGATCGTTGGATAGGAGGCGCTGTCGGCGTGGTGGTGTCAATCGGCCTGGTCCTCGGCACGTCCGGGTCCGGGTCCGGGACCCGGACGGTCAACTTGCTCGTTTTCCTCGTCGCAATGGTGGCGGCGCGCGACGGCGTACAGGTTGTTCACAACCGGGCCGTCGCCCAACAGTGAGCGGCGCGCAGCGCCCCGCCCGGCCAGGGAAGCTCGGCGACGGCGACCGCGCCGCCCTGGTCGAGTTGGTCGCGCTGGCGCGCCGGTCGCACGAGTGGGCGGTGTTGGCGGACCGGTTGGTGCGGCTGTGGGGGTGGGGGTGGGGGGAGAGCCGGTTGCGGCGGGTGTGCCGGGACCACGGCCCGGACCCGGCGGCGGTGGGGGATCCGCTGGCGGGGGCGGGGTGGTGGGCACCGCGACCGCGGGGAGAGCGGTGCTCGGGGTGTCGGTGGCCAGGCTGCTGGAGCACACCGTCCAGGGCGGAGGTGGACGGGGTGGCGGTGATGGCCGGGTGGACGCGGTTGTGGCACGGGCCGTCGCTGCCCGGGTGGTGGGCCGCGCAGCGGGTCGAGTCCCGTCCGGCGGCGCGGGTGCGGCGGGACGCCCGCGCGGACCGGGTCCGCGCGCTGGTCGCCGGCGGGGCGACCGTCACGGCCGCCGCCGCGCAGGTGGGTGTGGACCCGTCCGGCGCGTACCGGTACCTGCGGCCCGAAAGCCGCGCCGCACCCGAGGAGGAACACATGCCCACCCTTGAATCGGGAGACCTCACCGGCCTTCCCGACCTGTCCGGTCATCGGGTGCTCGTCCCGGGCGGGACCGGCGCGGTCGGTGAAGGCGTCGTTCGGACTTTCCTGGCCGCCGGGGCCGACGTCCTGGTCCCCACCCGCAGTCCGCAGCGGCTGGCGGAGTTCCGTGAGGTCCTCAGCGATGCGGCGACCGACCGGCTGCACCTGGTCGTCCACGACTACACGACGTTCGCCGGGGCCGCGGACCTCGCCGAGCAGATGGTGACCCGGCTCGGGGGCATCGACGACGTTGTCGCCCCCATCGGCGGGTGGTGGGCCGGTCGGACGCTGGCCGAGATCGACGAGGCCGACTGGCAGGGCGCGTTCCTGGCTCTCGCGACGACCCACATGGCCGTCCTACGCGCCTGCCTGCCCCGGATGAGCGGCCGCGGCGCGTACTCCCTCGTCGTCGGCGACTCCGCGACCACCCCGGTCCCGGGCAGTGGACTGGTGAGCATCGAACAGGCGGCGCTGCTGATGATGCAGCGGGTCGCCGCCGCCGAGGCGGACGGTCGAACCGGCCGGGACCGCCGTCGGGTCGTCGCCCTGGTCCTCGGACCGGTGCGGACCCGTCAGGTGGAGTCCGGTGACGCCTCGTGGGTGTCCGCGGAACAGGTCGGCGCGGTGGCCGTGGAGATGGCGGCGGGGGCGGCCAGTGCCGACCAGCTCCACCTCGGCGGCCGGGACAAGGCTGACGAGGTGCTGAGCAGGCTTCGTGCCAGCCGTACCGCCGACGCGGCGGTGGCGCGGTGATCCTCGTGACCGGTGCAACGGGAAAGGTCGGATCCGCGGCGGTCCGGGAGCTCCGGAGCCGCGGGGTCCCGGTACGGGCCCTGGTCCGTGACCCGGATCGGGCGCGGCCACTGGCGCGGCTCGGCGCGGAGCTCGCTGTCGGTGACTTCGCCGAGCCCGCCACCCTGGACGGGGCGATGGCCGGGGTGGACACCCTGGTGCTCATCGGCCCGGGCGGCCCACCCGAACAGGAACTCGCCGCCGTCGCGGTAGCCGTCCGGGCCGGCGTCGGGCACGTCGTGAAACTGACCAGCCAGGCATCACCGGACTCCCCGATCGCCCGTCAGCGCTGGCATGCCGAGGTCGAGCGGGGTCTGGCCGCGTCCGGGCTGGCACACACGCTGCTGCGGTCCAACGCGTTAATGCAGAACCTGTTGATGCTGGCGCCAGGCGTCGCCCGGACGGGGGGGTTCGCCTCCTCCGCGGGGTCGGGCCTGATCGGGATGGTCGACGCCCGCGACGTCGGCGCGGTCGCCGCCGAAGTGGCCGCCGACCCCGCCCGGCACGCCGCACGGACCTACCGGCTCACCGGGCCGCAACTGGTCAGCTACGGCGACGTCGCCGCCGTCCTGTCCGACGTGCTCGGGCGCACCGTTACGTTCCGGGCCCGCAGCCGCGAGGAAGACCGGGCCGAGATGGTCCGGGCCGGGCTACCCGCGGAGGTAGCGGGGATGAACGCGCTGGCCGTGAGCCTGTTCGCCGACGGGGACGCAGAATGGCTGTCCCCCGACGTCCCGGAGCTGCTCGGCTGCCCGGCACGGTCACTCCGACGGTTCACCGAGGACAACGCCGCCGCCTTCTCCTGACCTCAACGGCTTCGCCCCCTCGCGGGTGTCGCCGTCCCGACCCTCGTGCTCTGGGGCGACGCCGACCGCATCGCCGACACCCACTACGGACGCGCCTGGGCCGACGCGATCCCGGCGCCCGCATCCAGGTCCTCCCCGAGACCGGCCACCTCCCTCAACTGGAGACGCCGTCGCGGCGGCGGATCGGGCTCTGCGGCGCAGGGACGCTGACCGGGCCCGGCACAGCACGGAGATGGAGGGCGGGTCGGTGCCGGCGGACACGCAGGCGAACATCGACCGGTACGTGGCCGGGGAGATCGACCTCGCCGGGTTGGAGGCGGTGGAGGCTGCTGGGTCGGCGGAGGACCGCTGCCCGCGCGGGTGGCTGACCGGAGAGCGTGTTCCTGGGCGTGAGCCCGGAGGACGCGGCGCGGACCGTCCGGGCCCGGGCGGTCCCGGTCGGTGTCGCCGAGCTCGGTGTCGGCGCGGTGGTGGTGACCGCGGAGCTGACGGCGCCGGCGGCGGTCCGGGTCCGGGTCCCGGAGGAGGCGTTGCGGCCCCGTGCGGGCGGCGGGTGGGCGGTGGACCGGGAGCTGGTGGTCGGGGACCGCGTCGGGCGAGCGGTCCAGCCGTGGCACGCGGTGGTCGAGCCCGACGAGGAGGCCCGGTGGCGGGCGTATCTACGGCCGGGGTCGGACCGTGTACTGCGCAACCTGGTCGACGCGGACTCGGTCGGGGTGCTCCGCGCCGAGGAGGACCGGCAGGTCACGGTGGCGATGGTGGGGTTGGGGGTCCGCCCGGTCGAGCAGAGCTTCGACCTGGCGCACCTGCGCGCGGTCCACGAGCGGCTGTTCGCCGGCGTGTACCCGTGGGCGGGGGAGCCGCGGAGCGTGGACATGGGAAAGGGCGTCGGGACCGATGCGTTCGTGTCCTGGGCTGCGGTGGAGACGACGTTCGACCACGTCGCCGGGCAGGTCCGCGGCCACGACTGGTTCCGGGAGATGCCGCGGGAGGAGTTCGTGTCCGTGGCGGCGTGGACGTACAACGCGGTGAACACGATCCACCCGTTCCGGGAGGGCAACGGCCGCGCGCAGCGGGTGTGGCTGGGACGACCTGGCCGCGGGCGCGGGGCGGGAGTTCGACTGGCCCCGGGTCCCGGGGGGTGGACAACGACGCGACGTCCCGGCGTGCCAGGACGGGGGAGCTGGCGGTGATGCGGGGGATGCTCGACCGGATCACCGGATCACCGGATCACCGGATCACCGGATCACCGGATCACCGGCCCGCTGGACCCGGCGGGCCGGTGAACGCCGCCGCGTCCAGGAGGCGTTCGCGCGGCCGGCCGCGTCCCGGGCCCCGATCTCCGGGATCACCACCGGACCGGTCGCCCGGCCGGCCACCCGGCCGGGGGTCGGGTACGGGGTGGACCGGCCGCCCCGGAATAGCGGGTACGAGCGTTGGCCGCAGCGTGGGTGGGCCCGCCGACGCTTGGTCTACACGCTCACCGACGACGGGGTGGCCGCGTTGCACTGCGCGCGCGGCGCGTGGCGGGAGTTCGTCCGCACCCTCGGCTCGGTGCTCGACGCCCCGCCCGCGTCAGGCCGGTGACCGGGCGCGGCCCGCGCGGGGGATCGGGTCGGGCGCCGACCCGGTCGACGACCGCCCAAACCGGGGGGCCGCTGTCGCGCCGTCCCGGAACTTCCCGTGTCGCCGTGTGACCCTACCGTGACGTGAGAGTAAGATATCGGGGAGTCTTCAGCTCGACTTCCCGACCGGTCATTCCACTGCCCTGTAGCGGGTCGGCCAGCTCGTGAAGGGCTGGTCAGGCTCGTGACCCAGAGCGCGCATCGCGCCCATGACACGGGAGATCAGCGCGTCAACCCGGGAAGGGCTCGCTGCCGAGGTGACCGAACCGCACCTGCTCGACGAGGACGACCAGCGCTGAGCCAGGGTGGGCCGTCGGGTCAGTGGGCACCCGCCCGCGCTCGCTGCAGGAGATCCGCCCGGACAACTCGCGCGGCGACGAGCGTCTCTCGCCGCCGTCGAGCCAGTTGACGAACGGACCCTCGTAAGCGCCGAGCGCGACTGTCCGTACCGGCCCTCGTCCGTCATCACCGGGTCACTGCTCCCGGACCCTTCTGGTCGCTGGTAGGGGGGTGAATGACCGCGCAGGTGGTGGATCTGCTCGAGCAGCGGTACGGCGTGGACCGGGTGGTCGCGTTGGCCGGGTTCGACCGCAGGTGGGTCGCCGCGCGGCACCGCGCCGGTTGGGCTGAGCATCCGGCGGTGGCCGCGCCCGCCCGGCCGGCGTTGCCGTCCTGGCGGCATCCGGCTGGTTGGCTGCGGGTGCTCCCAGAGACGAGTCGGTGGGCCCGGGACGAGACCGGCGGGCTATCATTGCCGTCACCCCCTGCAGTAGCGGGGGGAAGTGAACCCGGCTCCTCTCCGGACGGTGAGCAGCCGGGTTTCGCGCTGTCTAGGTCCGGTCAGAGGGGGCCGAGATCCCGATGGAAGGTGACGATCGGCTCGATCCGGCGGCGCCAGGCCCCGCCGGCGCTGAAGGTCCAAGCGAGAGCATCCGCGAGCCACAGCCCCTCGTCCTCGACCGGACGCAGGTGGTCGTAGGTGAAAGGCTGTCGACGGCCGCGCAGCTCCCGAGCGAGGGTGCGCCGATCCGCCTGATCCCGGACCTGCCGTGACTCGATGATGAGGCGCCGCACTCCGACGTCGAGCAGCGGTCCGACAAGGGAGGACAGACACCGGTCACGGACCAGGTCGTCGTCGCCCTTACCGCTGATGACCAGCCCGCGCACCAGCCTACATCCGACGATGTCGTCGAGGATCTGTCGCCGGCGGCGGTCGGACTCCTCGGCGAAGTGCCACCGGCGCTGTCGTGGCAACAGCCAACTGCGCGCCACACCACGGGCCTGGTGGACATGCGCATCGACGACCGCTACAGCGCACACCCAGTACCCAGCACCACGACCTGACTCGTCGATGAACCCGTGTGACGACTCCAGGGATCAGTCGCCGTCGGTCGATGCAGCGTCCGATGCACGTCCTCTACGGTTTCCGACGACCACCGTGCCGCCGACGTTCAGGTCGAGGCAGATGACACCGTTGCTGACAGACGCATCCCACCGACGGGACACCGATGTGTCGATGTCGTAGAACGAGGTGTACGTGGAAGCCGAGATCACCCTCGGTCCGTCGTCTCGTCCGCCCACGCGTGTCGGCTGGGTCAGTCGACTCCGTCGGGCCAGGTCAGAACCGCCTGCAGGGCGTGCCGGCGGCCGGCGGCGAGGTCGGCATAGAACGCGGGTGCGTCGGCGGCCGGCACGAGGTCGGTGACCAGCGCCGCCCGCAGGTCCGCACCCCGGTCGCGCAGCAGGTTCAGGGTGACCGCGGACATCCGCTCGCGGTCCCACAGGTGGGCCGCCCCCCGCGGTACCCGGCCGATCTGGGCGCAGACCAACCGCAGCCCGTTGTGGTGGAACTCCTCACCGAGGCGCACCTCGTCCGCGCCGCCCGGGTAGAACGCCAGGTCCACCACCGTCCCCTGCGGGCGGAGCGCCCGCAGGGCGGTCGCCAGACCCGCGGCCTGCCCGCGGCACTGGAACACCACGTCCGCGCCGCGGTCACCGGCGGCGTGCCGCCAACGCTGCTTGGCCCATATCCCGACGTCGGACTCCCCGGAGTCCACGGTCGCCAGCCCGAGCCGCCGGGCGGCCGCCAGCCGGGCCGGGGTCGGGTCGGCCACCACCACATCGGCCGCGCCGGACCACGCGGCGAGCAGCCCGGTGAGCAGCCCGACGACCCCGGCCCCGGTGACCAGCACCGTCCGGCCCCGGACCCCGGGCGCCACGTCGACGGCGGCCGGCCCGAACAGGTCCGCGCTGGCGTGCAGCAGCCCGTTGACGCAGATCGGGCCCATGTGCGCTACCCAGACGCCGAGCACCGGGTCCATCTCCGATGGCAGGACGACGACCCGGTCCCGCAGCGGGTGCAGGTCGGCACCGCTGGCCTGGCCGTAGGTCGCGGCGACCAGGGCACCGGCCGGAATGTGCGGAGTACGGCTGACGACGACCCGTCCGACCTGCATGTAGCCGAGCCGTCGGACCGGGTACGAGGCCGCGTCGGGGTCCGCGTCGGGGGCCGGCCCCGCAGTCGGCACCGGGCGGAAGATCCCCAGGTCCGCGTCCCACACCCGGGTCAGCGCCGGATTGGTCCCCTTCAGCAACGTCAGCTCGGTGCCGGCGGAGATCCCCGAGCAGACCGAGTCGACCCGGACCGCGCCGTCGGCAAGGGGGCCGTTCTCGACGGGCACCCACGCGACCCGGCCCGGCCCGGGAACCTGCAGGACGTCGACGCTCCGGGGCCCGTCGTCAGCTGTGCTCCCGTCAGGCACGGGCGGTGGCCAGCTCGACGGGTCGTCCGGTCCGCGCGGACTCGGCCAGTGCGCAGCAAACACGGTGGGTCCGCAGCGCCTCTGCGTACGGCGCCCGGACGGCGGTCGGGTCCTCGCGACGGACGGCATCACAGAACGCCTCGTCCACCAGCCGCTTGGACACCCCGTCGTCGGGCACCGTCTCCACCCGGTCGCCGTTGCGCAGGACGGTCGCCGTCTCGCCGATCTCGACCGCGACCCCGTCGGCGAGCAGCGTGACAGCGGCGGCGGCCTTGCGGGCCAGCACCGAGGTGGCCGACAGCGTCGCGACCGCGCCCGTGTCGAACCGGATGAGGGCCGCCGTCGCCGCGTCCACCAGGGCGGCGTCGCGACCGGGGACCCGGCCGGCCAGCGCGCTGACCCAGACGGGCTCGCCGACCAGCACCCGCAGCACGTCGACCAGGTGGGTCGCCTGTTCGACCAGCTGGCCGCCGGACAGCTCCGGGCGCAGCCACCACGACACCGGCGGCACCTTGTCCCACCAGGTGCCGTCGGCGAGAACCACGGGGGTGCCGGCCAGCGCCGCCGCCGCCGCCTCGACCCCGGGCATGTAGCGCCAGTGGTAGCCGGTCGCGGTGATCAGCCCCCGGGCGGCCACCGCGACGTCGATCTGTTCGGCTACCCCGGTGTCGACGGCGAGCGGCTTCTCCACGAAGAACGGCAGCCCGGCCTCGATGACGGCACGCTCGGCGTCACCGTGCGCGAACGGCGGCAGGCACAGCCAGACGGCGTCCAGGCCGCCGGCCGCCAGCAACGCGGCCAGGTCGGGGTGGACGACGGCACCGGAGTCGGCGGCGAGGGCTCGGGCGCGTCCGGGGTCGACGTCGGTGACCGCCGCCAGCCGGACCCCGTCGATCCCGGCAAGTGTCGCCGCGTGCCGGGCCCCGACCCCGCCCGCACCGACCAGGCCGACGCTCAGTTCGCGCACCAGGTGCTCCTCTCGACGGGCCCACGCGGCGAGCCCGATGCGCGCCGCCGGCCGCGGAGCCGGGCGTCGGGGCGAGTACACCACTGGCGGCCGGCCGCTGGTACGCCTGTTCCCCGTCCGACGCGAACGGCGCTGGGGGCGGCCCGGGCCGAGGCTTCGGCCCCCCACAGCGGTCGACGCTCGCGACACCGACCACTGCGGAGATCCCTTATTGTGTAAGGTTGGCGGCCTACTGCCCCGGCAGGACCGGCCCGTGCCCCGCACGGTCGACCGGGCCCTGCACGGGCACCCAGCCCCTGCGCATCAGCCTGTCCACCGTCGGACTCCCCAGCTGTGTCCTGCTCCACCCGATCAGAGAGTTCCCCGATGCGCCGAATTTCTGCTCTTGTCCTGGTTGCGATGATGGCGGTCGCCGGCTGCGGCTCCGCTAAGACCGCCAGCACGACCGCCCCCTCAGCCGCCGCCGGGATCAGCCAGTCGGCCGCCGCCGGGACGGGAACCACCGGATCGCCGGCGACGTCCACCGGATCGGCGACCGACGCGTCCTGCCCGACGTCGAACACCCGGTCGTTCGCCAAGACCCGGTTCGTGTCCGACCTGGGTGGGGCGGCGTTCCTGATCAACCGCTACATCTACCAGCCCTACACCCAGGGAAAGTTCAAGAAGGGCCACTCCGGGCGGACCGTCGCCCTGATCAAGGCCGCGGCGACCGCCGCGACGGCGGAGCACCTGCTGAAGAACGCCTCCCTGAACGCGAAGGCGAACCCGGCCCTGTGCAAGACCATCGCCGCGCCGCTGTCGAGTCTGACCTCCACGATCGGTGGCCTCGCCGGGTCCCTGCGCGGTGGGGCCGTGGACTCCGGTGTGCTGGGTGGGCTCGGTGGCGCGGTCACCGGTCTGCTGGGCAAAGCCAAGACTGCCGGCGTGCCCGTCACCGAGAAGGCCCCCGCCGGCAGCTGACCGGTTTTACAGCACCACGGCACGTAGAGCGGTCCCTCGGCCTCCAACCGGGGGACCGCTCTTGTCCCATCGAGACAGCTCAACGGCCGATCCTGGCTGGTTGGTCGGGCCGGTAGCGGTCCCGCCCAACCCGCTGGGGCGACCTCAACGACCCCCCGGCGCTACTCCGGGGCGGCGGATCCGCAGTTTCAGCTGCCGCCCCCGGGGCTGTGCTTGGCCTCCCGGACGCCTCCTCTGTCACATCGGCCCCAGCGGTCACGTGCTTGTTGCGCTTGTCGGACCTCCCGGCTTGACTGCCACTTGTTCGAACACGTGTTCGAATCGGGGAGGCGGGGTGTCGGTACAGATGGCGGGACCTCGCGTCGGGCACGACCGCGCCGTGGTCCTCGAGCAGTTGCGCGCCCGGTTGGCCGCGGTGCCCGGCACCCGGGACGGCCGCTCGGCACCCAGGGCCGACCCCGAGCCCGACCCCAGTACTGACCGCCTGGTGGCCGACCGGGCCAACAGAGCCGGCCGGCGAGGCCTGGCGGCGGCGACCGTGCGGGCGGCGTCGGCGACACCGGTGGATCCCGCACAGGTCCTCCCGGTCGCGGATCCGCTGCGAGCGTTGCTTCCCGAGGGCGGACTGCGCCGCGGGTCGGTGGTGGCGGTCGTCGTCGGCGGGGATGACCAGTCAGGTGCTGCCAGGCCGGTGGGGCCGGTGGGACTCGGAGCCGGGACGACGTCCCTGCTCCTTGCGTTGGTGGCCCGGGCGTCGGTCGCGGGCAGTTGGTCGGTCGTGGTCGGCGTCCCGGCGCTGAGCGGGTCTGCCGCGGCGGAGGCGGGGGTCGACCTCGCGCGTCTGGCCCTGGTGCCGAACCCGGGACCCAACCTCACGGGGATCACCGCCGCGCTGCTGGACGGGGTGGACCTGGTGGCGGTCGCCGGGACCGAGCGGCTGTCGGCGCCCGAACGCTCCCGGTTGACCGCTCGGGCCCGCCAGCGCGGCGCCGTCCTGCTGCCGCTGGGGAGGTGGCCGGGTGCCGACGTCGTCCTGCGGTGCACCGGGTCCCGGTGGGGCGGTCTGGGCACGGCCCGACAGGCAAAGGGAGAGCAGGCGGGGGGAAAGCGGCCAGGGGGAGAACAGGCGGTCGGCAGCGGTGGTCGGCTCCGGCAGCGGGAGGTACTGGTCAGTGCGACCGGGCGTCGGGCGGCGGTGCCGATGGCCGCACGACTGTTGCTGCCCTCCGGCACCGGACAGGTCGGGCGGCCGCCGGCACCGGGCGCCGAACCCGCCGGGGCGCGCCAGGAGATGGCCGGATGAGTTCGCCGCTCCCGCCGCTCCCGCCGCCCCGGACGGCGGCATCGTCTGCGCCGTCTTCCCGGACGGCGGTGCTGTGGTGCCCGGACTGGCCGGTCGTCGCCGCCGGGATCGCCGCTCAGCTGCCCGCCCAGCGCCCGGCCGCGGTGATCGCCGCCAACCGGGTGGTCGCGTGCTCGGCGGTGGCCCGGGCCGCCGGGGTCAGCCGGGGCCTGCGTCGCCGGGAGGCCCAGGCCCGCTGCCCGGACCTGGTGGTGCACCCCGCCGACCGCGACCGCGATGCCCGGCTGTTCGAGCCGGTCGTTGCCGCCGTCGAGCAGCTCGCGCCCGGGGTCGAGGTGGTACGTCCCGGGGTGGTGGCGTTGACCGCCCGCGGACCGACCCGCTACTTCGGCGGGGAACCAGCTGTCGCGGAGCGCCTGGTGGACCACGTCGCCGCCGTTACCGGTGTGGAGAGCCAGGTCGGCATCGCCGACGGGCTGTTCGCCGCGACCCTGGCCGCCCACCGAGGGGTCGTCGTCGCGGTCGACCGCACCCGCGCCTTCCTGGCGCCACTGTCCGCCGCCGAGTTGTGCCGCGACCCGGGGATCGAGGACGACGCCCGTCCGGGCGGGGAGCTGGCCGTGCGCACCGATCTGGTGGACCTGCTGTACCGACTGGGGATCCGGTCGCTCGGCGACTTCGCGGCGTTACCGGCATCCGCCGTCGCGTCCCGGTTCGGTGCGTCGGCGACGACCGCACACCGTCTCGCCGCCGGCCGCCAGGAGCGACCCGTCGGCCGCCGCGACCCACCGCCGGACCTCGTGGTGACCGTTGCCCTCGACCCACCGGTCGACCGGGTGGACGCCGCGGCGTTCGCCGCCCGCAGCGCCGCCACCCGGTTGACCGGCGTCCTGGCCGACCGCGGACTGGCCTGCACCCGCCTGGGTATCCAGGCGGTGACCGAGGCCGTGGCCGACGGCGCCCGCGATGAGCTGATGCGGGTCTGGCGGTGCGCGGAGCCGCTGACCGCGGCGGCGACCGCGGACCGGGTGCGCTGGCAGCTCGAGGGCTGGCTGACCGCGGCGGCAGCCGGCCGGGCTCCTTCAGGCCGGGCCCCGGCAGGTCGGGTTGCGGCCGGTCCGTCCGGTCCGGTGGTCCTGCTGCGGTTGGTGCCGGAGGAGGTGGTGCCGGCCGGGGCGTTACAGCTGGGTCTGTGGGGGGAGACCGGGGAGTCCGACGAGCGGGCCGGCCGGGCGCTGGTCCGGGTGCAGACGCTGCTCGGTGGCCCGGACACGGTGCTCACCGCGGTCCTCGACGGCGGCCGGGCCCCGGCCGACCGGGTCCGGCTCGTCCCGTGGGGTGACGCCCGGACACCGCTGCGCGATCCGGCGCTGCCCTGGCCGGGGCGGCTCCCCGAGCCCTCCCCGGCGGTCGTCCTGCCGGAGCCGGTGCCCGTGGGGGTGTTCGACATCGGTGGGGTTCCGGTCTCGGTCACCGACCGGCTGGTGCTCAGCGCGGCACCGGCGACAGTCCGCGTGACCGGTCCGGCGGGCACCGACCGGCGGGTGCTCAGGTGGGCCGGGCCGTGGCCGGTGCAGGACCGCTGGTGGGACCCGGTGTCCACCCAGCGAAGTGTCCGGCTGCAGGCCGTCCTCGACGCACCCACCGCACCTGTACCCGTCGGCCCACCTGCCGCAGCACCTGACACCGCGCCTGCCGTGGCGCCTGTCACCGGGCGGCCCACCGACACAGGTCGCGGGGGGCACCTGGACCTGGTCCCGGACCCGACCGGTGCAGGCGAGTACGCGGTGCTGCTGCTGGCCCGCGACGGCCGCTGGTGGGTCGAGGCGGTGTACGACTGACCCGGGGTGGGACTGACCCGGGTGCCGAACGACGACGCGCCGCGGCGGCCGCTCGGGTCAGCTCTGGTCGTCCCGCAGCCGGTAGAGGATCTCGCCGGCATCGTGCACCACCAGGGCGTCCGGGTCCTCGGCCCACTCCCGTTCGTCGACCCCGGCGGGATCGCGCCAGCCGACCGTGAGCCGGTCGGTGGTAGCCCGGTCCAGCCCGGTCGCGAGCACGAGGTTCACCCGGGGCCGGTCGGACCCGTCGGGGGCGACCGAACCGATCCCGCGGGCGTGCGTGCAGTGGGCGAGAACCGATCCGCGGACGTCGGCGAACTCGTCGAGGTGGGCGAGCAGCCACTCCCGGCTGTGGTAGCCGACCCGTTCGATGTCGGTGCCGAACGTCCGGCTCACCGCGTCGACCCGCGGTGCCAGCAGGGTGACCTCCCCGCCGTCGGCGACGACCGGCTCCACCTTGTAGAAGCCCTTCGCCGCCACCCACATCTCGTCGTACCGGTCCGAGACCACCGAGAGCACCCGTCGCACCGGTCGGTCCAGGTGGCGGACATGCACCTGCGCGGACACCGCCGCAGCCGCGTCCCAGGCGGCGAGCGGCGGCTCGGACACCGCGACCCGGTGCACGTCGTGCGACCCCGACCGGACCACGCACGTCACCGCGGCCCGGCGGCACGGGATCATCGCCGCGGCGCTCTGGACCAGGTCCCGCACCGGGGTGATCCCGCGCGTACCGATGATTCGGGCGCTGCCGATCAGCGCACCTAGCCAGTGGGAGGTGTCGATGACCTCCGGCCCGGATATCCCCGGAAAGAAGTACTTGTCCCCCCCGGAGAACCCGACGACCTCGTGCGGGAACACCGGCCCGACGACCAGCACCGCGTCGTGGTCGACCACGGCGCGGTTGACCCGTACCGGGACGTCGGCGTCCAGCAGCCCACCGGACATCCGGCGCAGGTCGGCGGCCGCGACGGTGCCGACCTCGACGAAGGTCTCGGGCCGCCACCACTCGTGCTGGACCACCTCCACGCCGGGAAGCTCGTCCGCGCCGGTCCAGTCCCTGAGCCGAGACGCCGGATACGCCGGGTGTGTGCCCAGTGCGACGAGGACGGTGATCGCGTCCACCCGGCCGGCCAGCGCCCGGTGCACGGCCCGCAGCAGCAGCGGCAGCGGGCAGCTGCGGGTGGGATCCGGGACGACGACGCAGACCCGACCGCGCAGCCCGAGCGCGGCGACGCTGTCGGTCACGAACCGGGACAGCTGGTCCGGGTCCAGGACGGACCGGGCGTCGCCGAGTACGGCAATCGGCCCGGCGTCGGTGACCGGCCGGGAGTCGGTGACCGGCCGGGTCGGGGAGGCCTCGCCCACCAGCGAGCTCACCCCGCGGCCAGCGACCGGAGCAGGGCGAGGTTTCCCGCGGTGCGCTCGGCCAGTGGCAGCACCGTCGAGAAATCCTCACTGGACACCCAGCCGTCATACCCCACCCGGCGCAGAGCGGCGAACAGCGCCGGGAGGTCGGCCTGCCCGTCGGCCATCGGCGTCCACCCGAACGACCACGAGCGCGTCCCGTCGGAGCGCCGCTCGCCGGCCGTCCACATGCCGTTCTTGACGTGGACGTGCCCCAGGTAGGGCCCGAGCAGCTGCAGCCCCGCCAGCAGGTCCTCGCCGCCCTCGGCCAGCATGTTGCCCACGTCGTGCAGGACCCCGATGTGCGCGGGGTCCAGTCCGTCGAGCAACCGGAGTGCGGCTGACGGGCTGGACACGACGCTCTGGTGGTGCAGCTCGACGAGGACCTTGACCCCGAGTTCGCCGGCCCGGTCGGCGATCGCCGGGAACAGCCGTCGCGCCCGGTCGAACAGCTCCGGGTACGGCGCGCCGCCGAGCTGCGGGGTCCTGATCCGGACCGCCGGCGCTCCGAGTGTTGCGGTGCCGAGCAGCGCTCTCTCCACGTCGTCCGGTTCGTCGCACGTGGGGTAGGCGCCAACCGCGGGCAGCGCCAGACCGGCGCCGCGGGCGAGCGCGGCGAGGGCGGGCGCCCGCTCGGCGAACCCGGTGAGCCCCACGGTGCAGCGGTTGCCCGACCAGAACCCCGGCGTCGATCCGGGCTCCGCGGCCGGCGCGTCGACGACCCGCCACTCGATCCCGTCCCAGCCCTGGGCGGCGAGCTGGGCGACCGCCTGCTCCGGAGTCCACTCCGGGAGCGCAACCGTGAACACCGCGAGCTTCACGTCTCAGACCTCCGTGTCGTCGGTCGACCGGTCGCCGGGCGCCTGTTCGCCGGACGCCTGGTCGTCGATCAGGGGGACGTCGACGGTCCGGCCGGTCCGTGCCGAGGCGTAGATGCTGGTGACGACCGCGAGGGTACGGCGAGCCTGCGCCACCGTGACCAGCGGCTGGCGACCGGCCTCGACCGCATCCAGGAAGTCCACGTACTGCCGGGTGTGCGCGTCGACCTGGCCGGTGACCGGGTCGTGCGCCCCCCGGCCGGGCAGCACCCGGTCGGACTGGTCCGAACTCGTCCCGGCCCCGTAGTCGGGGGCGTCACCGTTCTCGCCGGCGGCGTGGAAGAACGCCAGCATGTCGTCGTCGATCACCGCCGAGCCGCGCGAACCGTGCACCTGCACCCGGTTGGCGATCCCCGGGTAGGCCGCGGTCGTCCCGTGCACAACCGCGAGAGCGCCGTTCTCGAAGCGAATCGTCGCCACCCCGGTGTCCTCCACCTCGACCCGCTCGTGGGCGAGCAGACCGGTCGTGGCGTGCACCTGCACCGGTCGGCCGAGCATCCACACCAGCAGGTCGATCTGGTGGACGCCCTGGTTCATCAGGGCCCCGCCCCCGTCCAGGGCCCAGGTGCCGCGCCAGTCCCCGGAGTCGTAGTAACGCTGGCTGCGCCACAGAGCGATGCTCGCCAATCCCGACGTGACCGTGCCGAACCGGCCGTCCGCCACCGCGTCGTGGACGACCTGGCTGGCCGGGTCGAACCGGTGCTGGCTGATGACAGTGACGGTTCCGGGTGCCTCGCGCTCGGCCCGGGCCAAGCGGTCCGCCGCCTCGTCGGACACGTCGACGGGCTTCTCGACGATCACGTTGAGCCCGGCGGCCAGCGCCTGACAGGCGATGTCCACGTGCCGTCCGCTCGGGACACAGACGGCCACGGTGTCGATGTCGTGCCGGGCGAGGGCGTCGGTGAGCGAGGAGAAGGGCCGGGCGCCGTACCGCGCGGCGAGCGCGCCCGCCACGTCCTCCCGGACATCGACGGTGGCGACCAGCTCGGCACGGCTGCCGAGCCCGGCGATCGTGCGGGCGTGCAGCGGTCCGATGACACCGCAGCCGACGATGGCGAAACGCATGGGCAACCTCTCGTTTGGGGGTCCGATGTCAGGCAAACGCGATGGCCTGCTCGGACAACAGGGCGGTGAACGACCCGTGTGCGCGTCGGAACAGTTCCGGGCCGCTGAACGGGGCTCCGGTGCCGGAGGAGCCCAGGTGCGGCTCGAGGGAGAACACCCCGTCGAACCCGTCGTCGGCGAGGGCGCGCAAGGTCTGCGGGATCTGGCCGTCGCCCTCGCCGGCGGCGACCACGGTGTCGGTCGCCCGAACCTTGTCCTTGATCTGCAGGTAATCCAGGTACGGCCGGACCAAGGCGTAGGCGTCGTCGAACGGGCGCAGTCCCGCGGCGACGTAGTTGGCCGGGTCCCAGGTCAGCCGCAGCGCCGGCGAACCCACCGACTCGACGAGGTCCACGCAGCGCTCGGGGGTGTCCCCCCACGTGCCGGTCTCGTTCTCGTGCAGCAGCACGACCCCGGACTGCTCGCCCACCTGCGCCATCGCCGCGTACCGGCGCAGGACCACCTCCCGGTCGGCCGGGCGCCCCGGCTCATCGACGCGGAAGGAGAAGACGCGGATGTACGGCGCCCCGAGCCGGACCGCGACCTTCGCGCAGTGGTCCAGCAGGGCGAGGTCCCTGTCGACGTCGTCGGTGAGCGACGTCTTCCCGACCGGGGAGCCGATGCAGGACACGGATATCCCGTGCGCGCCCAGGGTGCGGGTCACCCGGTCGACCTGGTCCGCGGTCAGCCGGGAGACGTTGACGTCCCAGACGCTGCGCAGTTCCAGGTGGGTCATGCCCAGCTCGGCGAGCACGCGACACTGCTCGTCGAGGTCGGGGGAGATCTCGTCGGCGAAGCCGGACACTGTCCACATCGCGAGCTCCTCGGTGCGGTCGGTCGGTGCGGTCGGTCGGTCAGGACAGGGCACGCGGCTGTGGGGCCGGTGTGGCGGGCACCGGTCGCGGGACCACCGTGCCGTCCAGCACATCGGCGACCCGGACGGCCTGCCCGGTGCGGGCGGCCTCGTAGACGGACTGGACTGTCGCCACCGCCGCCAGCGCGTCGGCGACGGTGACCCCGGGGGCGGTGCCGGTCCGGATCGCGCGCACCACGTCGTCGTACTGGCGGGTGTGACCGGCGAGCATCGAGCCGGTCCCCGGGCCACCGCCGACCACCCGTCCGGCCTCCGCTCGGGGAACGAGCGAGGCGGCCTGGTTCCCGCCGCCGCCGATCCCGCGGTCCACGCCGGGAGCACCGGACTCCTGGCCGGCGCTGTGGAAGTAGAACAGCCGGTCGTTGTCCAACACCGTCGACCCGCGGTCGCCCATCAACTGGATCCGCACGGTGAGGCCGGGTCGGGCGGCCGTTGTGGCGTGCAGGGTCGCGAGAGCGCCGGACTCGAAGCGGAGCACCGCCGCCACCGTGTCCTCGACCTCGACCCGCTCGTGCGCCAGCCGCGCGGTCCGTGCGATGACGTCGACGGGGGTGCCGAGCAGCCACAGCAGCAGGTCGACGGTATGGATGCCCTGGTTCATCAGGGAACCGCCGCCGTCCAGCGTCCAGGTTCCCCGCCAGTCGCCGGAGTCGTAGTAGCCCTGACTACGCCACCACGGCACAGTTGCCACCGCCGAGGTGAGCCGGCCCAACGCTCCCCGGGCGACGGCGTCGTGAACTGCGACGCTCGCTGGATCGAACCGGTGCTGGCTGATCACGGTCGCCAGCGTCCCGGCAGGAGCTGCCGCGGCGGCTTCGGCGATCAGCCGGGCCCGGGCCACGGTGACCTCGAGAGGCTTTTCCACGACCAGGTGTCGCCCGGTCGCCAGCACCTGAACAGAGATGTCGGCGTGCCGGCCACTGGGGACGGCGACGGCGACGCCGTCCACGTCGTCGCGGCCGAGCAGGTCGGCGAGTGAGTCGGTGACGTAGGGCCCCGGCGTCCTTTGTCCCGCTCCGGCACCTTCGATGTCCCGGGCCATTTCGGCCACCGCTTGTGCCCGCGTCAGGTCGATGTCGAGCACGGCGGTCAGGGACAGGTCCGGGTGCCGGGCGATCACCTCGGCGTGCAGCCGGCCGATGACCCCGCAGCCGACGACGGCGAGGCGGATACCGTCGCTCACTTGACCCCTCCGGTGAGGCCACCGACGAGATAGCGCTGGAACAGCAGGTACAGCACGACGACGGGTAGCGCCGACACGATCGACGACGACATCACCTGACCGTAGAGCGGGAGTGCACCGCCCTCCTGGGAAGCCCCGAACAGCTGCAGGACGATGGCGGCGGTCCGGTTGTCCGGTGATGTCAGGACGCTGGCGAAGAGCACGTCGTTCCAGCCGAGCAGGAAAGCGAAGACGGCGGCCACGATCATGCCGGGCAGGCTGAGCGGGACGACGATCCGGCGCAGCACCCCGAAGCGGCTGAGCCCGTCCAGCAGGCCGGCCTCCTCCAGGTCCAGGGGTAGGCCGCGGATGTAGGTGACCATCACCCAGGTCGCGAACGGCAGGCCGAAGGTCAGGTAGGTCACCATCAGCCCCCACCGGGTCCCGACCACGTCCAGGCCCAGGTATGTCCGCGCGGAGGAGAACACGACGAACAACGGCAGCAGCAGAAGCGTGCCGGGGATGGACTGGAAGCCGACGAGCGAACGCAGGAAGCTCAGCCGCCCGACGAACGCGAAGCGTACGAGCACGTATGCGGTACCCACCGCGAGCACTGCACTCACCACCGCCACGACACCACAGACGATGAGGGAGTTGGTGAGCCCCGCGACGAGCGGGACGGTGGACCACATGCCGGTCCAGTTCGCGGTCGTGAACGCGGCGGGCGCCAGGACGCCGTTCGCGACGTCGAGGTCGGGGGAGAACGAGGACACGACGATGTAGAGACACGGCACGAGTACCACGAGACCGAGGACGACGAGCACGATCCGGCGCAGCCAGGCGGGCAGCAGGGCGGTTGCGTCCGAGCTCACGCGACACCGCCCCGGTCCGCGCCCGTGTCGAGCCGGACCGCCCGCAGGTAGATCAGCAGCGGGATCAGGACGATGACCAGGGACGCCACCGAGATCGCCGATGCGTATCCGAACCTGAAGGTCTGGAAGGAGGTCGCATAGACCTCGATCGGCAGGACGTCGACGGGCCGCGGGGCGGGGGAGCCGAACAGCAGGAACGGCAGCGTGAAGTTGTTGAGGTGGCTGAGCGTCGCGATGACGACGGCGAGCGAGAGCGGTCCGCGCAATGCCGGCAGGACGAGGTGGCGGATCTTCTGCGACCAGCTGGCCCCGTCCACCGCCGCGGCCTCGTGGACCTCACGCTGCACCGCCAGCAACCCGGCCAGGCAGAGCAGGTAGATGAACGGCCAGGCCGCCCAGGTGTCGACGAGCACCAGCGTCCAGAAGGTGCGGTCACCGATCAGCCAGTTGCCACCGTCGATCCCGACCTTGCCCAGCAGGGCGTTCACCGCCCCGTTCGGACCGAGAGCGATACGCCACACGGTGCCGACGACGAAGGTCGGGAGCACGTAGGGGATCAGGAAGACCGACCGCACCAGCGCCCGCCCACGGAACCTGTCACTCGCCGCGAACGCGGCGGCGAGCCCGAGCGGGAGGGTGAACACCGTCGTCAGCACGCTGAAGGCGACGCTGACCCACACCGAGTGGAGCAGCGGTCCCGAAGTGAAAGCCTCCGTGAAGTTCCCGACCCCGAGGAACGGTGCGCTCAGCCAGGACCTCAGCGTGTACTGGTCCAGGTCGGTGAGCGAGATCCAGATCGCGAGACAGAGCGGGACGACCACGATCACGAAAAGCAGCAGACCGCCGGGGACGAGCAGCCAGAGCGGTCGCCCGACGGTCCCGCCTCCCCGCCGGCTGCGACCAGCACGCGGGTGGCGACCCGCCCGCTGCTCGCTTCGGGCGAGGACCGTGCTCACTGCTTGGCTGCCTTGGTCACCGCGGTCTGTGCCGTCTCCTGCAGGCCCTTCAGCTGGCCGGTCACGGCGGAGTCCGCGACGGACCCGGAGCTCAGTGCGGGAAGGGACTGCACGACGATGTTCGTCAGGCCGAGCTGGACCTGGGACCACGCGCCGGTGAACGGTGTCGGCCTCGCGGTCCGGCCCGCCGCGAGGACCGGCGCGAAGTTCTTGTTGCCTCCGGCGATCGCCGCAGCCGCCTTCGCGTTGGTGGGCAGGACTCCGAAGACCTCGGAGAAGTGCTGCTGCTCGGCGTCGGAGGTCACCAGGGCGACGTACTCCAGCGCCAGGTCCTGGTCCTTGGAATAGGAGGCGACGACGAGGTTCTGGCCGGACACGATGGTGGTGGCGGGGACGCCCCCCGCGGGCAGGGCGGTCTCCCCGGGCGGGACGGTCGGGATCGGGGCGAGCGCGAAGCTGGACTTCAACGAGGACTTGGCGAGGGTCGGGAGGACCTGCGAGTTGGTCATCACGATCATCGCGACCTTGCCCGCGGCGAACGCGGCGGTGTTGTCGGCGCCGGTCCAGTTGACCGACTGGGGTGGAGCGATCCGGTCCTTGGTCAGGAAGCCGAAGTAGGCCTGGAACGCGCGCAGCACACGCGGGTCGTCGAGGGTGACCTTCGCGTCGGCCACCAGCGGGTTGCCGTACTGGTTGGCGAACATCCAGACGAACTTCCACGGGTCGAACCCGTCCTTGTAGCTCATGCCCAGCCCGTACACGCCGCCGGTGGTCAGCTTCTTCGCGTCCGCGACGAGTTCGTCCCACGTCTTCGGCGGCTCGGCGATCCCGGCCTTCTCGAACATCGCGGTGTTGTACGCCAGCACGAACGGAATCGAGGTGAACGGGACGGCGATCTGCTGGTCCGGACTCGGCCCGGACATGGCCAGCGTCGCGGGGGTGAAGCGGTCCTTGCCGCCGACCGCCGACCACTTGGCGTCGTCGAACTGGATGAACGACTTCGTGGCGAAGGCCGTGGGCGTGAAGGTCGTGCCGATCTCGTAGACGTCGGGTCCCGTCCCGGAGACCACCGAGGTCTGGATCCGCTGCTGCTCCTCCGTGGCGGAGGTGTAGGTCTCGTACTGGACACCGCGTCCGGTCTTGTCCTGAAAGGCCTTCTGGATCCGCGCGAACCAGGCCTTCTGCTCCTGCGGGAAGGAGGACTGCTGGGAGACGTAGACCGACAGCGGCTTCCCGCCGCCACCCGTACCGGTGCTCGCGGCCCCGCCCGAGCCGCCGCCGCCCGAGCCGCTGCTGCCCGAGCCGCTCGTGCTGGTGCTGCACCCGGTGAGGGCGGCGCCGGCGACGGCGGCGCCTCCGAGAGCCAGGAACGCGCGTCTACTGGTCATGTGGACCTCCTCGTCCGGGTGGGGCGTCGGTCACCTGACCGCGGCTCCGGGGTGTCGCACGTCACGGTAGGTGCTGGTTACGGGGGACGGCAAGCCTTTGCAGCTGCTATCCGACATGACACGGTGGGTTCCACCGACGGCACGACGCTGTCGTGCCGGGCCGCCCCCGAGCGCGGGGCGCCGCGGTCGATCTCCCGGGAGGTGACATGGCCGTCGCCGGGACCCCGACGATCCACGACGTCGCCCGCGCCGCCGGTGTCTCGATCTCCACGGTCTCCCGCGCGCTGTCCCGCCCGGACCGGGTCAACGGCGGCACGCGCGAGGTCGTGGTGCGGGCGGCCGACGAGCTCGGCTACCGACCCAGTCCGCAGGCGAGATCCCTGCTCTCCGGGCGCTCCGACACGGTGATGCTCGTGCTCCCCGACGTGACGAACCCGTTCTTCTTCGGGCTGATCCGCGGCGTCCAGCGCCAGGCGGCCGAGAGCGGGTACAGCCAGGTGGTCGTCGACACCGACGAGTCCGTCGACACCGAGACGAACCAGCTGCTGGCAGCCCGCAAGTCGGTGGACGGGGTGGTGCTCGCGGCGTCCCGGTTGGACGACACGGCCCTGGCCCGGGCCGCCGAACGGGTACCGCTGGTCGCGATCAACCGATCGGTCGCCGGCGTCGGGTCGGTGGTCATCGACACCCCCGCGGCGGTCCGGGACGCCGTGGCACACCTGGCCCGACTCGGCCACGCCGACATCGCCTACCTCGGCGGTCCGACGGGGTCCTGGTCGGGCAACCGGCGCCGGCGGGCGGTGATGGCGGCCGCCCGGGGTCTCGACCTGCGCGCGGTCCACCTCGGCAACCACCCGCCGACCCGCGAGGGCGGAACCGCCGCGACCGGCGCCGTCCTTGCCAGCGGGGTCACCGCGGTGCTCGCCTTCAACGACCTGCAGGCGATCGGGCTGCTGGCGGGTCTGGCCACGGCCGGCGTCCGCGTGCCGGGCGACGTCAGCGTGGTCGGCTGCGACGACATCTTCGGTGCGGACTTCTGCAGTCCCGCCCTGACGACGCTGGCCGCCCCGGTCGAACAGGCCGGGCGGCTCGCGACGACCTTGCTGCTGGAACGGCTCGCCCAACCGGCCGGCACCCGGAACCCCGTCCGCAGTGAGCGGCTGCCGGCGCGGCTGGTGGTGCGCGGGTCCACGGGCCCAGCGCCCCGACCGGCGCGATCCCGGGGCCCCGGAACGACCGCCCGACCAGAAGAGACCAGCCGACCAGAGACCGCCCGAGGAGCTGCCCGATGACCGAGACGCCCGTCCCGCTCGTCCTGCACGAGGACCGGTTACTGCCCCCGGACCCGGCGGTCCGGGCCGTCGCGCGCCGCCTCTACGCCGAGGTGGCCGCCGCCCCGATCGTGTCCCCGCACGGGCACGTCGACCCGGCCGTCCTCGTGGCCGACGAGCCGTTCACCGACCCCGCCGCCCTGCTGGTCACCCCCGACCACTACGTGACCCGGCTGCTGCACGCGAACGGGGTCGGCCTGGACGCCCTCGGGGTCGCCCGCCTCGACGGCACGGGGGCCCGGGCGCAGCCGCGCGAGGTCTGGCGCGCGCTGTGCACGCACTGGTCGGACTTCCGGGGGACCCCCAGCCGGTACTGGCTGGAGACCGAGCTGGTGCAGCTGTTCGGCGTCGAGGTCCGGCCGTCCGCGCGCACCGCGGACGCGGTGTACGACCGCATCGCCGAGCAGCTGACGATGGCGTCCATGCGCCCGAGAGCACTGTTCGCGCGATTCGGCCTGGAGGTCCTGGCGACCACCGACGACCCGGCATCGGACCTGTCGGCGCACGCGGAACTGGCCCGGGCCGACCTCGGCGGCCGGGTCCTGCCGACGTTCCGTGCCGACCGGTACACCGACCCGGGAACCCCCGGCTGGGCAGCGGCGGTTGCCGAGCTCGCCGACGTCGACGGCGTGGACACCGGCACCCATGCCGGCCTGCTCGCGGCGTTGCGTCAGCGCAGGCAGGCGTTCGCCGCGGCCGGCGCGACCGCCACCGACGCCGGACCGGTCGACGCCGGGACCGAGCCGCTGGAGCCGGCGGAGGCGGAACGGCTGCACGCGCAGGCACTGCGGGGCCCCCTGGAGGCGGCGCCGGCCGCCGCCTACCGGCGGGACATGCTGTACCGGCAGGGCCTGGAGTCCGCCGAGGACGGCCTGGTCATGCAGCTGCACGCCGGGGTGTTCCGCAACCACCACCGGCCCACCTCGGACACCTTCGGCCCGGACAGCGGCCACGACATCCCGCTGCCGACCGACTACGTCCGGGGACTGCGCCCGCTGCTCGACGCGGTGGGGACGTCCCCGACGTTCCGGATGGTGCTGTTCACGGTGGACGAGACGGTCTTCAGCCGGGAGATCGCCCCCCTGGCCGGCTTCTACCCGTCGGTGTTCGTGGGAGCGCCGTGGTGGTTCCTGGACACCCCCGACGCCATCACCCGGTTCCGTTCGGCCGTCACCGACACGGTCGGCTTCTCCCGGACCTCGGGGTTCGTCGACGACACCCGCGCCTACTGCTCGATCCCCGCCCGCCACGACATGTCGCGGCGGGTCGACGCCGGCCACCTGGCGCGGCTGGTGGTCGAGCACCGCCTGGACGAGGACGAGGCCGCCGACACGATCCGCGACCTGGCCGGGCCGCTGCCCCGGCGGGTCTTCCGCCTGGGCTGACCGGGCCGGCCGGGTGGCTGCGGTCCTACCCTCGGGTGTGGAGCGGATCCGGCGGTTGCGCTCGCTTGTGCGGTCCAGGCCGCGCCTGTTCGACGCCGCGCTCGCCGGGGTCGCCCTGGTGCTGTCGGTGCTCGGGCAGGGGCTGGCGCCGGACGTCGCCCTCCGGGCCCCCGCGCCGGCGCTGCTGGTCACCGCCGTCAGCTGTGCGGCGCTGGCCTGGCGGCGCCGCCAGCCGCTCGTCGTCCTCGCGGTCGCCGCGGCCGGAGTCGGAGTGCTGCTGGTCATCGGCGACGCCGGGCGGCCGTTCGTCTTCGCACTGAACGTCGCGCTGTACACGGTGGCGCGTGAGGGTACCCGGCGGCGGGCGACTCTGGTGGCGCTGTCCTGCTCGACGGTGCTCACCGTCACCTCGGTGGCGGCCGCCGGGCGCGGTGTCTTCTGGGAGAACCCGCAGACGCTGCTGGTGGTCTGGCCGGCGCTCGCCACCGCGGTCGGCATCGTCCGGCGCATCCAGTGGCAGGAGTCGCTCGCCGCCGAGGCCCGGGCCCGTCGCGAGGAACAGGCGCGGGTGGAGGACACCCGACGGCAGGTCGCCGACGAGCGCCTGCGCATCGCTCGTGACCTGCACGACATCGTCGCCCACCAGATCGCCCTGATCGGAGTCCAGGCGGGTGTCGCCGCCCAGTTGCTGCGGGTCGCGCCGGACGGCGCGGACACCGCTCTCGGCCATGTCCGTACCGCGAGCCGCGAGGTCCTGACCGAGCTCGGCGCGATGCTCAATGTGCTGCGGCGGCCCGACGACGATGCGCCCAGGGAGCCGACGCCGGGATTGGCGCGGACGCCGGTGTTGTTCCAGAGCTTCATCGACGCCGGCCTGCCGATTCGGCTGACCGTCTCGGGCCGGCCGCAGCGGCTTGCCTCGGCGGTCGACCTGACCGCCTACCGCGTGCTCCAGGAGGCATTGACCAACGTCCACAAGCACGGCGACGGGTCCGTCGCGGACGTCGCGATGTCCTGGTCGGCGAGCACCCTGCAGATCGATGTCCGCAACGAGTTCACCGAACCGGACCACTCCGGTGTCGGACGGCCACCTGACGGCGACGGCACGGTGGGGGGTTCGGGCCTGGGATTGCTGGGCATGGCGGAGCGCGCCCAAGGGGTCGGTGGATCGCTGTCGGTGCGGCGGGCCCCGGCCGGTGTCTTCACCGTCCGAGCGTTACTGCCCGCCGTGGCGGACCGCCCACGCGAGACCGACGCGGTGACTGCCACCGGCCCGAAGGTCGAGAGCGGCGCTCCGGACGCCACCCGGGTCGGGGCCTCGTGACGATCCGGGTCGTGATCGCGGACGACCAGCACCTGATGCGGGCCGGATTCGCGTCCCTGCTCGATGCAGCCTCGGACATCGAGGTCGTCGGACAGGCGGCCGATGGTGCCGCGGCGGTCGAGGTGGCACGATCCCAGCGTCCCGACGTGGTGGTGATGGACATCCGGATGCCCGGGCTGGACGGGTTGGCGGCCACCCGGCAGATCACCAGCGACCCGGGCCTGGCCGCGGTGCGGGTGCTCGTACTGACCACCTTCGAGCTCGACGAGTACGTGCTCGACGCGCTGCGCGCCGGGGCCAGCGGATTCCTCGGCAAGGGTGCGGCACCGGCGGAACTGACCGAGGCCGTCCGAATCGTGGCACGCGGGGAAGCGTTGCTCTCGCCAGCGGCAACCCGGGGACTCGTGGCCCACTTCCTCGCCCAGCCGACGGGCACCCCCGACGTGACGCCGGAAGCACTGCACACGCTGACCGATCGCGAGCGGGAGGTGCTGGTCCTCGTCGCCCACGGACTGGGCAACGACCAGATCGCCGAGCGGTTGTTCCTGTCCCCGCTGACCGCGAAATCGCACGTGAACCGCGCGATGGCGAAGCTCGGCGTGCGCGACCGCGCACAGCTGGTGGTGATCGCCTACCAGAGCGGGCTGGTCCGAACGCCGATCGTCTGAGCGGAGGAGGCGGACCCCCCGGGACACCGCGGTCGTGGCAGCCGGGAATCGTCTGTGGGGACGATGCGGTGGGACGCCGGCCCGGACATCGTGGTTGCCATGACGATCGAGGTTCGAGAACTGACCAAGCAGTACGGCGACAAGACAGCGGTGGACGACCTGAGCTTCACCGTCCGCCCCGGGGCGGTGACCGGATTCCTGGGCCCCAACGGCGCCGGGAAGTCGACCACCATGCGGATGATCATCGGCCTCGACCGACCGACCGGGGGAACGGCGGTCGTCAACGGCCGCTCCTACGCCGACCACCGAGCTCCCCTGCACGAGGTCGGCGCCCTGCTCGAGGCGCGAGCACTGCACCCGGGCCGGTCCGCCCGGGACCACCTGCTGGCACTGGCCGCCACCGCCGGGATCGGCGCCTCCCGGGTCGACGCCGTGCTGGAGCTCGCCGGGTTGTCCTCCGTCGCACGCAAGCGCGTCGGCGGGTTCAGCCTCGGCATGGGGCAGCGGCTCGGCATCGCCACCGCCCTGCTCGGTGACCCGGCGACCGTGATCCTCGACGAGCCGGTGAACGGCCTGGACCCCGAGGGCGTCCTGTGGGTCCGCACCCTGACCAGGGACCTGGCGGCGGAGGGCCGAACGGTGTTCCTCTCTTCCCACCTGATGAACGAGATGGCGATCACCGCTGACCACCTGGTGATCGTCGGTCGCGGCAGGCTCATCGCCGACGCGCCGGTCGCCGACCTGCTCCGGCAGGCGAGTGGCAACCGGGTCCACATCCGGACCCCGCAGGCCGACCGGCTCCGCGACCTGCTGTTGGCCGACGGTGTCGCCATCACCTCGCAGGAGCGTGGTGTCCTGGAGGTGACCGGCGTGACCAGCGACGTGATCGGTGACCGCGCTGCCGCAGCCGGGATCACGCTGCACGAGCTGACGGCCGTAGAGGCGTCTCTGGAGGACGCCTTCATGAACCTGACCCACGACAGCGTCGAGTACCGCTCGGATGTGCCGCCCGGAGCCGTCGGCACCGCCACTGCCCGCACCCACCCGTACACCGAGACCGAAAGGCTCGCCGCATGAGCACCGTCACGGCACCCCCGGCCGCACCAGACACTGCACCGCCCACCGCCCCGTCGACGACGACCGCACTGCGGGGCACCGGGTTCCCCGCCACCGTCACCGGTACCGGAATTGTGCGCAGTGAATGGATCAAGCTGCGTTCGCTGCGCTCGACCTGGTGGACGCTGCTCGGCGCAGTCGTTGCCATGGTGGGACTGGGAGCGCTGTTCTCGTCGTTCACCCGGACCGGCGGCGGCGACCAGGGTCCGGGCGGGGCGCTGGACCCCGCCGGCACCAGTCTCGGTGGATACAACCTGGCCCAGTTGGCGGTCGGGGTGCTCGGGGTCCTGATGGTCACCGGTGAGTACTCCACCGGCACGATCCGGACCAGCCTGGCCGCAGTCCCCAAGCGGGTACCGGTGGTGCTTGCCAAGATGGCGGTCCTCGCCATGACACTGCTCACCACGATGCTCGTCGCGAGCTTCGGCGCATTCTTCCTCGGTCAGTGGTTGCTGTCCCGCCACGGTGCGTCGACCACCATCGGTGCTCCCGGCGTCCTGCGGGTCGTGATCGGCACCGCGCTCTACCTCACGGTCATCGGCCTGCTCGGAGCCACCCTCGGGTGGCTGCTGCGGCGCGGAGCCGGCGCGCTGGCCACCCTGTTCGGCTTGCTGCTGGTCCTGCCGATCCTCGGAGCGCTGCTCCCCAAGAGCTGGTCGGACGTATTCGTCCCCTATCTGCCCAGCAGCCTCGGCGGTGACCTGCTCGCCGTCCAGCCGGTCGCGGGCTCCCTCGGCCCGTGGACCGGGTTCGCCCTGCTGTGCGGGTACGTGGTCGTGCTGGCGGCGGCCGGGGCGGTCCTGCTCCGACGCCGGGACGTCTGACCGCGCGTCAGGCCCGGACCGCGGCGACCGCGTCGTCGAACAACTGCTCGACGGCCGCGGTCCCGCCGGACTCACGCCAGGCTTCGACCGCCGTGTCCAGGCACGCGAGCGCCGCCGCGATGACCGCCCGCGCCCGCGGATCGGGGGTCGCGCCGCTGCCGCTGCCGATGCCCAGGCGGCGCTCGATGTCCGGCGCGAGCAGCTCCTGCCACCTCAGGTGTTTCTCCAGGTGACGCGAGCGCAACGAGGGCGTGTCGTGGTACATCGTGGCGGCCGCGAGCGCCGCTTCCGGGGAGTAGTCGGGGCCCCGCAGCGCCTGGAACGCGGCGCGCAGCGCCACCCACGCCGACTCGTGTGCGGGCCGCGCCTCCAGCGCGGTCCTGACCTGCTCACCGAGCGCGGCGAGGTCGCCGAGCACGATGTCCTCCTTGGTGGCGAAGTACCGGAAGAACGACCGCCGAGAGATTCCGGCGGCCGCCGCGATCTGCTCGATGGTCGTCGCCTCGAAGCCGTTCTCGGCGAACAGCCGCATGGCCGCCGTGGCGATCTCAGCGTGCACTGCACGCCAGGTGCGCTCGCGAAGGCTCGGGGCGGCGGCCGGGGTCACCCGGCCAGCGTAGGTACCCCGCACCCAGTGCCGATATGGCACACAGTGTCAAATCAGACATACAGTGCAGCCATGACGCCAGTCGACTACCGAACCCAGACCACGCTCATCACCGGAGCCAGTTCCGGCATCGGTGCCGAGTTCGCCCGCGCCATCGCCCGGCGCGGGTCCGATGTGGTGCTCGTCGCCCGTCGGCTCGATCGCTTGGCCGCGCTCGCATCGGAGCTCGAGCAGGTCCACCGGATCCGGGCGACGCCGATCGCCCTGGACCTGAGCGCTCCGGCTGCCGGGCAGGCGCTGGGCGACGCGGTCGCAGCGCGCGGGTTGTCGGTCACCAGCCTGGTCAACAATGCCGGCTTCGGGACCGACGGCCCGTTCCACGAGGAGGACCCCGTCCGGCTGCGCGAGGAGATCAACGTCGACGTCGCGAGCCTCGTCGACATCACGCGGGCCTTCATCGGGCCGCTGCGCAGCGCAGGCACCGGAGTGCTGGTCAACGTGGCGAGCATGGCGGCGTACAACCCGATCCCCGGCATGGCCGTCTACGCCGCGAGCAAGGCCTTCGTGCTGAACTTCACCGAGGCGCTCTGGCACGAGTCCCGTCCGACCGGTCTGCGCGTGCTGTCGCTGGCACCCGGCCTGACTCGCACCGAGTTCTTCGACGTCCTCGGCTCCGAGGGCTACCGGGGGAACTACCAGACGCCGGCGCAGGTGGTGCAGACGGCGCTGCGGGCGCTCGACCGCGGTAACCGGCGACCGAGTCTCGCCTCGGGCCGCGTCAACAGCGCGGTCACCTCCGCGACCCGGCTACTGACGCGTAAGCGCACGGTGCTCGTCGCGGCATCCTTCGCGGCGTCCGCCCGTGCAGGTTCGACAGGTCGCGGCGGCAACGTGTGACCCCGCTCAGCCGGGTCGTTGCCGGGCCCGGCGTTCCAGATCCGTGCTCGCGGCCGCGACTGCGGCGACAACGTCGGTGGATCCGGCGAGGATTGGGTCGAGCTCGGCCAGGACCCGCCGTGCGGCTTCCCGGACCGGCCCGGCCGCTGCCGGCACGAGGACGTCGGCGCGCGGGTCGTCCACGGGTTCACCGACACCGCGCAGATGGGCCAGCCAGGCGCCGAGGACGCCGGTCAGCGGGGGCGGCACCGGCTGGCCGGCGCCGAGGAAGCGCCGCACCAGCGGAACGATGCGCACCGCCAGCTTCTGTGACCCCGAGCCGGCGACCTGGGCGAGCCGGTGCCGGATCGCCGGGTTGGTGAACCGCTCGAGCAGCGCCCCCCGGTAGGCCGCGATGTCCTCGGGCGGGAAGCGCAGGAACCCGGTGACGCAGTCCCACAGGGCGTCGACCTCGGCGCGGCACACCGGGTCGGCCGCCGCGTCGGCAATGGTCCGGTGACCCCGGACCGGCCCGGTGTAGGCGAGCAGGCTGTGCGCGCCGTTGAGCAGCCACAGCTTGCGGTCCTCGAACGGCGAAACGTCGGTGACGAACTCCGCGCCGGCCCGTTCCCAGGCGGGGCGGCCACCGGGGAAGCCTCCTGCCAGCACCCACTCGCTGAACGGCTCGGCGACGACCGCCGCCGGATCACGCCGGCCGGTCAGCTCGGCCACCCGGGCCAGGTCGGCCGGCCCGGTGGCGGGGACGATGCGGTCGACCATCGTGGAGGGGAACGCGACGGTCGCGTCCAGCCAGCCGGCCAGCTCGCCGTACGGTCCGGGCGCCGGCGCGGCATCTGCCAGCGCGGCGACCGCCTCGCGGACGACCCGGGCCAGGGCCGGCCCGTTGCCGGACAGGTTGTCGCAGCTGACGATCGCCAACGGGCCCGCGCCGGCGTCGCGCCGGGCGGCGAGGGCAGCGGCCAGCCGGGTCGGGACCGCGTGCAGCGCTCCGACCGGCCGGCCGCCGGCGGCCGCCGCGGTGAGCTCGCCCAGATCCGCCCGCACAGCCGGGTCGTCGGTGTCCAGGCCGCCGTCGCCGCGCCGCCGGTACCCGGCCTCGGTGACGGTCAGGGTCATGACGGCCACCGCCGGGTCGGCCAGCGCGGCGAGCAGCGCACCGGTGTCCGCGCCGGGGGAGGCGGCCACCAGCGCGTCGACGACCTCGACCCGGTCCCCGGTCGGGCCCCGTTCCAGCACGGTGTACCGGCAGTCCTGCGCTCGCAGGGTGTCCGCGACATCGGCGGTCCGCCCGGTGAACCCGGCATACCCCCAGCCCGCCGCCGGATCGGCGTTCGCGTGCTGGGTGCCGGCCGCCGGATCGGCGTTCGCGTGCTGGGTGTACCAGAGCTGGTGCGCTCGGGTGAACGCGCCGAGGCCGAGGTGTACCGCGCGCACCGGGAGCCGCCCGTGCCGGTCGCCGACCGGTCCTACCTCGCTCATGGCGCCTCCCTCGGCTCGACCGCGCCCAAGTATTGCAAAGGCTTGCCGTCTTCCCGCCCGCTCCGTAGGGTCGGCGGCGTCGTCGACGGCGTGAGGAGCGGGACCATGTGGACGCTGACGGGTTTCGCCGACGAGATCTCCGACGATCTCGGTGAGCAGTGCTCGACGCTGACCGCTCTGGGCATGTCCCACCTGGAGTTCCGCGGCGCCTGGGGCACCAACGTCGCGGACCTGACCGAGGAGCAGGTGGCCCGGGCGGCCCAGACGATGGCCGACGCGGGCATCGCGGTGTCCTCGATCGGCTCACCGGTCGGCAAGGTCCCGGTCACCGCGGACCTGGCGGATCACCTGGCCCGGCTGGACCGCTGCATCGACCTCGCGCGTCGGTTCGGCGCCCCCTACATCCGCATCTTCTCCTTCTACCCCGAGCCGGGTCGCCCGGTCGAGGCGTCCCGGGAAGCTGTGCTCTCCCGGGTTGCGACACTGGTCGAGCGGGTCGCCGGTACCGGGCTGACCCTGCTGCACGAGAACGAGAAGGGCATCTACGGCGACACCCCACAGCGCTGCCGCGAGATTCTCTCCAGCGTCGACTCACCTTCGCTGCGGGCGGCTTGGGACCCGGCGAACTTCGTCCAGGTCGGCATCGACCGGCCGTTCGACGTCGGGTTCGAGCTGCTGCGCCCGTGGTTGGCCTACGTGCACGTCAAGGACGCCCGCGCCGGAACAGGTGAAGTCGTTCCCGCCGGGCAGGGCGACGGGCAGGTCGGGCAGACGCTGGCCGCCCTGCGCGACGACGGGTTCGACGGGTTCTTCTCCCTCGAACCCCACCTTGCCCACGCGGGCGCGAACGGCGGGTTCAGCGGCCCGGAGCTCTTCACGGTCGCCCACCGCGCGTTCACCGGCCTGCTGGACGGGCTCTCCGTCGCCTATCGCTGACCCACGCCGACCTATTCCGGAGGACCTGTCATGCGTTTCGCCATCGTCGGCTGCGGTGTCATCGCGCCGACCCACGCCGCCGCGATCACCGCACTGGCAGACGGCAGCGAGCTCGTCGCGGTGGTGGACACCGACGCTGCCCGCGCCGCCGCGTTCGCCGGGGAGCACGGTGGCGAACCGAGCGACGACCTCGCCGGTGTGCTCGCGCGCCCGGACGTCGACGCGGTCGCCGTGTGCACGCCCAGCGGACTGCACGTCGAGGTCGCCACCGCGGCGCTCGCCGCCGGTAAGCACGTCGTGGTGGAGAAGCCGGTCGACGTCGGCGTCGCGGCCGCTGACCGGCTGCTCGCGGCCGAGCGGGCCTCGGGCCGGACAGTGACCGTGATCAGCCAGCACCGGTTCGACGCGGCGAGCCAGACCGTGCACGCCGCAGTTGCCGACGGGCGGCTGGGCAGGCTGACCTCCGGGCTGGCAAGCGTCGCCTGGTGGCGCACCCAGGGCTACTACGACAGCGGGGACTGGCGGGGGACCTGGGCCCTGGACGGCGGCGGCGCCCTGATGAACCAGGGTGTGCACACCGTGGACCTGCTGGTGTGGCTGTTCGGGGAGCCGGTGGAGGTGTCGGCGCGCACCGCCCTGCTGGCCCACCGCGGCATCGAGGTCGAGGACATCGCGGTCGCGACGGTGGAGTTCGCCTCCGGTGCGCTGGCCGTCGTGCACGGCACCACTGCCGCCTACCCGGGGCTGTCGGTCCGGCTGCAGGTCCACGGCGACCGCGGGTCGGCCATCGTCGACGACGACCAACTGGTCTGGTTCCACAGCGGCTCCGCGGACAGCGTCGAGGGCGACGCGTACGGGAGCGGCCGCTCGGAGAACCAGGCGGCCGACGCCGTGCTGCCGGCCGCCGACGGCGCGTACGGTCCGACCGCCGGTGCGGACCCGGGATCGCTCGGCGCGGCACACGCCGCCCAGTACGCCGACTTCGCCGACGCGGTCGCGTCCGGCCGACCGCCGCTGGTCACGGTCGCCGACGCCCGGCGGACCGTGGCGACGGTGGCCGCCGTCTACGAGTCGGCTCGCACCCGCCGCCCGGTAACGCTCGCCTGAGCCGCCACCCGCGCGATCGTCGGTCAGACGCTGCCGATCGGGTCGGTTCCGCCAGAGGATCCGGGCATCCCGCCCTCCCGGTCCGCGGATCCCGCGGGCGTGCCGTCCCGGTCCGCGAGCCGGCTCGCCTCGTCCGCCGGGATGGCCGCGGCCTCGGCGCGCACCTCCGGGTCGGCGTCCACCTCGGCGTGCGGCGGACCTTCGACCGCATCCACGATCTTCTTGACGATCCCCATGGCAACCTCCCCGATGTCCGCTGACCCGACGCCCGACGCTACCCCGCCCCCGGCGAGCGCGGCCGCCTGCCGGAGGATGGGCGCCGTGCCCGTGACCGACGCGACCGGAACCGACGTGCTGCTGATCGGCGGCCGGTCCGGAGTCGGCAAGACGACGGTCGGGTACGAGGTGTCGGCGCAACTGCAGGCGGCCGCCGTCGCCCACTGCCTCATCGACGGGGACAACCTCGATGCCGCCTACCCCAAGCCGGCCGACGACCCGCACGGGACCCGGCTGACCGAGGCCAACCTGGCCGCCCTCTGGCGGACTTACGCCGCGCTCGGCCACCGGCGCGCGGTGTACGTCAACACAGCCAGCGTGCTGGAGCCGGAGCTCGTCGTCCGCGGCGTCGGTGGCGTCGCGACGGTGGTGGCAATCCTGCTGACCGCTGCCGACGACACGGTCCAGCCGCGGCTGGCGAACCGGGAGATCGGCAGCGGACTGCAGCTGCACCTGGACCGCAGTGCCCGGATGGCCGCCGTCCTCGACGCCCGCTCGCCGGCCGGTACCCACCGGGTCCCCACTGATGGCCGTTCCGTCACCGACATCGCCGCCGACATCGTCGAGATCACCGGCTGGCGGTGAGCCGACCGGCAGCCGACGCACCGGGTCGGCCGCTCGTCCCGCTGTTGCCAACGTCTGACGTCCGGCGGTAGACCGATGCCGACAGCGCCGTCACCGGTGACGGCCGCGGAGAGGCAGACATGCCAGGAAACAGAGCAGTCGCGTACATCTCACCCGGCAAGGTCGAGATCCAGGACACGCCCTACCCCAAGCTGGAACTGCAGGACGGCCCGGGCGTCAACCCGGCCAACGTCGGCCGGCAGACCCCGCACGGCGCGATCCTGAAGGTCGTCACCACCAACATCTGCGGCTCGGACCAGCACATGGTCCGCGGGCGCACCACCGCGCCACCCGGCCTGGTCCTCGGCCACGAGATCCTCGGCGAGGTCATCGAGACCGGGCCTGGTGTGGAGTTCGTCAAGACCGGGGACATCGTCTCGGTCCCGTTCAACATCGCCTGCGGCCGGTGCCGCAACTGCAAGGAGGGCAAGACCGGCATCTGCCTGAACGTGAACCCGGACCGTCCCGGCTCGGCCTACGGGTACGTCGACATGGGCGGCTGGGTCGGCGGGCAGGCCGAGTACGTCCTGGTTCCCTACGCGGACTGGAACCTGCTCGTCTTCCCCGACCGCGACCAGGCGCTGGAGAAGGTCCGGGACCTGACGATGCTGTCCGACATCTTCCCGACCGGCTTCCACGGCGCGGTGACCGCAGGCGTCAAGCCCGGGTCGACCGTCTACGTCGCGGGCGCCGGTCCGGTCGGGCTCGCCGCGGCCGCGTCGGCGCAGCTGCTCGGTGCGGCGGTGGTGATCGTCGGGGACCTCAACACCGACCGGCTCGCGCAGGCCCGCAGCTTCGGCTGCGAGACCGTCGACGTCTCGAAGGGCGACATCGGCGACCAGATCGAGCAGGTGCTCGGCGTGCCGGAGGTCGATGCCGGGGTGGACGCGGTCGGTTTCGAGGCCAAGGGCCACGGCGCGGATTCCGGGACCGAGGCCCCGGCCGCGGTGCTGAACTCGCTGATGACGATCACCGCGGCCGGGGGCTCACTCGGCATCCCGGGCCTGTACGTCACCGGGGACCCGGGCGGGGTCGATGCGGCCGCGCAGACCGGTTCGCTGTCGCTGCGCCTCGGCCTCGGATGGGCGAAGTCCCATTCCTTCGCCACCGGCCAGTGCCCGGTGATGAAGTACAACCACGGCCTGATGATGGCAATCCTGCACGACCGCGTGCAGATCGCGAAGGCGGTCAACGCCACCGTCATCAGCCTGGACCAGGCACCGCAGGGCTATGCAGACTTCGACTCCGGGGTCGCGCAGAAGTTCGTGATCGACCCGCACGGAACCCTCGGGGCCGCGGCGGCCTGAAGGTCCGGTTCCAGGGGTCGGACTGCACCGTGTCCGGTGCCCCGCCCCCTGGAACCTCCACCTACCGCTCGGCCGAACGGGTGTGGGCTGTCCCGACCGGCCTCACAGACGCGGTCTCGGGCGGAGCGCGTCGAGGACGAGGTCGAGCAGTCGCCTGGTCTGCGCGGAGGGGCTGGTGATTGCCGTCGACAGGAACACTCCGAGCAGGAGCGCGGTGACGTCCTCCGCGTCGATGTCCGCGCGGAGCGAACCTGCCCGCTTCCCGGCCGTGAGCATCGTCTCGATCGCGGCCGTGATGCGTTCCCGCGTGGTCGGCGTCGTGATCCGTCCCGAGGCCCAGCCCGCGCGGAGCGTGTCGATCATCCCGCGTTTGGTCGCCGTGAACTCCGCATAGCGGCTCATCCACGCACGCAGCGCAACGTCGGGCGGGAACTGGTCGAGTAGGGCAGGCGCGCTCGTTGCGAGGTCGTCGAGCTCGGCGGCATAGACGGCCTCGACGAGTGACTCGCGAGTGGGGAAGTGGCGATAGAGCGTGCCGATCCCGACGCCGGCGTCGCGGGCGATGCTTTCGAGCGGCACGGTGTCATCGGCGACGGCGAAGGCGGCCCGTGCGGCAGCGAGGAGGTTCTCGCGGTTGCGCCGCGCATCCGCGCGAGGAGGCCGTTCGGCGCCAACGGGGAGGTCGAGTCGAACTCCGGCGAGCGCCGGCTCCGGCGGACTCAAGCGGAGCCACCTCCGATAGTGCTATGGTCGAGTTCGGCGGAGCAGCCTCCGCTTCCACCATCGTCTCATATGGACGGGATCCTGATGACGCCTCTCGACGGCTCCTCCACCGACACCACGGTCACGGGAGTTCCCCGTCCCGGTGGTACCGGTGCGCTCGCCGGGACCACCATTTCGCGTATCGGGTACGGCGCGATGCAGCTCGAGCGTCTACACGGCGACCGCAGCGCAGCGATCGCCCTGCTCCGGCTCGCGGTCGAGCTCGGTGTCGACCACATCGACACCGCCCAGTTCTACGGCGACGGTCTCGTCAACGGGCTCATCCGCGACGCTCTCCGCCCGGCGGACGGCGTCCTGGTCGTCAGCAAGGTCGGCGCCGACCCGAACCCCGGCGGCCGGATCCCCCTGCGTGCCGCGCAGCGACCCGAACAGCTCCGGGCGAGTGTCGAGGACAACCTCCGGAGCCTGGGCGTCGACCGGGTCCCGGTCGTGAACCTTCGGCGCCTCGACACCGGACCTGGCCTGCGGCCCGAGGGCGATCAGCTGGTCGACATCGACGACCAGCTCGCGGTGATGACCGCGATGCGCGACGAGGGCAAGATCGGCGCGATCGGCCTGAGCAGCGTCACCCTCGACGGGTTGCGTCGGGCGATGCCGGTGGGCATCGTCTGCGTGCAGAACGCGTACAGCCTGGTGGCCCGCGCCGACGAGGACATGCTCGGACTCTGCCTTTCCGAGGGGATCGCCTGGGTGCCGTACTTCCCGCTGGGCGGCGCGTTCCCGGGCCTGCCGAAGGTCACCGGCGAGCCGGCTGTCCACGCCGCAGCGCAGTCCCTTGGCAGCACGCCGTCGCAGGTCGGCCTTGCCTGGCTGCTGCACCACGCCCCGAACGTCCTGCTCATCCCCGGGACCGCGGACCCCGACCACCTTCAGGCGAACGTCGCCGCGGGCACGCTCGCACTCGACGACGCGACGCTGGCCACACTCGACGCCGTCCCGACGCGCTCGGCGGATGTGCCGCTCGGCTGACCACGCCACGAGTGCCCGGCAGGCGACCCCGGCTCACCCGGCCCGGAACGACTGCTACCGCGAAATCTGCCCGAGCTCACACAACGAGGTCACCATGACGCTGAACGACGCGGAAAGCCGCCGAACGAGCGGCGAGCTGACAACCAACCTGGGACTGTCTGGGTTGACGACCTCAGAAGTCGCTGGGGACCTGTGCTTCACCCTGGAACGGCTGCAGTCCGCGCTCGCCGTCGCCGACGGGGCCGACCCGGTCGACGTGTGGGAGCTGCGCGACTACCTCGAACAAGCCGCGCGGGACGCCGGCAGGCAACCCGCCGGCTACACCGTGCTGACCGATCGGTCACGCCACCTCGCCCGTACCTGGTTCCGGCTGCGGAAGGCCCCACGGCACGTGTTCGCGACGTCCTGACCCACCGCCAGGCGCTCCCCGACACCACCCCCTTCGCGACCCGTCCTGTCGAAGGCCGGCCGGGTGTGTGGCTGCCTCAGGACCGGACGTGGTCGGTGGCGACAGGTCCACCCGGTCCGGGAACGGTTCGCCTGCCCGTGCGGCACCGACCCGAACTTCACCGACGACAAGGCAACCTGCATGAACGTCGGTGAGGACAGCTACGTCATGCTGCTCGTCCGGGACTTCTTCTCGACCTTCACCACCCGCCAGCTGGTCGACCCGATCACCTCCACCGAAGCGATCGTGGCGATCGCCGTCGAGGACCGGGCCGCCGTCGATTCCCTCGCGGACACCGCGCTCGCCGCCGGCGCCGCGCGGTCCAACGTTCCGCAGGACCACGGGTTCATGTACCAGCGGAGTTTCGCTGACCTCGACGGGCACCTGTGGGAGGTCCTCTGGATGGACCCGGCCGGCATCCCCGGTCAGCCCGTGCAGGAGGCCGCGACCGCGTAGCCGTCCCTCTCGTCCGGCGAGGCCGGCGCGCTATCGTGCCGGCCTCGCTGCCCGGTGGCATCCACCCGGTGGCGACCTGCGCAGGTGACAGCCTGCGCAGGTGAGGACCGCACAGGTGAGGACCGGACCTGCCGCACGGACGGGGGACGAGGGCGATGACCGGAACGGTGGCGGAACCCGCGCAGCTGCGCGCCGACCGAGGGGCGCTGGAGCAGCAACTCGAGCACCACCGTAGGGAGCTGACCGGCTACTGCTACCGGATGCTCGGGTCGGTCCACGACGCCCAGGACGCCGTGCAGGAGGCGATGGTCCGGGCCTGGCGGGGTCTGGCCGGTTTCGACGGTCGGGCCTCGCTGCGGTCGTGGCTGTTCCGGATCGCCACCAACGTCTGCCTGACCGCGCTGGACAACCGCTCCCGCCGGGCGCTGCCGATCGACCTGAGCCAGCCCGGCCAACCGGTGATCGAGGCGCTCGGCGCGCCGGCCGCCGCACGCGAATGGGTGGAGCCGGCGCCGGACGACCGCATCGGGATCGGTAGCGGGCTGGGCGGCGACCCGGCGGACCTCGTGGTCACCCGAGACTCGGTGCGGCTGGCGTTCGTCGCCGCCCTGCAGCACCTCCCGCCGCGACAGCGAGCAGTGCTCATTCTACGCGAAGTGTTGCGCTGGCGCGCCGACGAGGTCGCCGACCTGCTGGACACGACCGTCGCTTCGGTGAACAGCGCTCTGCAGCGCGCCCGGGTGAGGACCGCAGCGCTGGACGCCGCGACGCCGCTGGACCCGGTCGACGCCGAGCTGCGGGATCTGCTCGACCGCTACGTCGACGCCTTCGAGCGGTATGACATGGAAGCGCTGCTCGCGGTGCTGCACGAGGACGCGACCCAGTCGATGCCGCCGTATGCGCTGTGGCTGCGGGGCAACCGGGACATCGCCGCGTGGATGGTCGGCCCCGGCCGGGAGTGCCGCGGTTCCCGGATGCTGCCCGCGGCCGCGGCAAATGGCTGCCCGGCCTTCGGCCAGTACCGGCCGAGCGACCCGGGCGGCCGGCACGAGCCGTGGTCGCTGCACGTCGTGGAGGTGTCCGGCGGCCGGATCAGCGGGCTGACGCAGTTCCTGGACACCAGCCTGTTCCCGCTGTTCGGACTGCCGGAACGCCTCGACTGACGACGTGGCAGGGCCGGTCCCCGGTCCTCAGTCGTGGGGCGCGCCGCTGACCGCTGCGAGCATGCCGGCGTAGGTCCCGTCGACCTCGGCGAACCGCAGCAGTTTCACCCGTTCGACCAGGATCTGCTCGGCGTCGGGCTGCGTCGCCAGGATCGTCATCACCTCGGACAGGAAGTCGTCCAGGGGCATGGCCCGGTCGATGTCCGGCGGGCCCATCAGGTCGGTCTGCACATACGGCGGGACGAGCTCCAGGACCTGCACCCCGCTGCCCGCGAGCTGGACGCGCAAACTTTCGGTGAACGAGTGGATCGCCGCCTTCGTCGCGCTGTAGGTCGCGGTGAGCGGCATCGGCACGAATGCCAGCCCGGACGAGACGTTCATGATCACCGCGTCGTCCTGTCGGGCCAGGAACGGGGTGAAGGCGCTCAGCATCCGGATCGGCCCGAGCAGGTTCGTGGTGACCGTGGCCTCGGCTATCGCGAGCGAGGCGGGGTCGAGCAGGTCCTCCGGCACCATGATCCCGGCCATGTTGATCAGGACGTTGAGCCGGGGGTAGGTGCTGGTGACCGTCCGGTAGCAGTCGGCGATCGAAACCGGATCCGCGACGTCGAGCTCGAGGGCGTGGATGCCGTCGTGCTCGGCGACGATCCGGTCCAGCAGCTCCCTGCGGCGGCCGGCGACGATCACCGTGTTGCCGGCTTCGTGGAACCGCAGCGCCAGTCCGAGACCGATGCCGGACGTGCCGCCGGTGATCAGGATCGTGTTGCCTGTCGTCTTCATGCTCTCCTCCGCCTGCTGGGTTCCGGAGCTGTCTGCGCCCCGCTCGTCGACTGTGGAGCCGGCAAGCGCCGGGCGGGAGAGGAGCACCGATCCAGGGATGGGCGATCCGTGGATGCGTCGGGTCGCCGTCGGGAACGGAGGCCGATGATGGTGATGTGGACAGGCCGGGGCTTGCCGACTTCCTGCGTCGGCGACGCGACGCGCTGCAGCCGGCGGACGTGGGGCTGGTCGACGGGCTCCGGCGGCGGGCCAGCGGCCTGCGTCGCGAGGAGGTCGCCGCCCTGGCGAGCATGTCCACCGACTACTACGCGCGGCTGGAGCAGCAGCGCGGCCCCCAGCCGTCGGAACAGATGGTGGCGGCCATCGCCCGGGGACTGCGCCTCACCCTGGACGAGCGCGACCACCTGTTCCGGCTCGCCGGCCACAACGCCCCGACGCGGGTCCGTCGGTCCGAGCACGTCAACCCGGCGCTGATGCGGGTCCTGGACCGGCTCGGCGACACCCCCGCCATGGTGGTCTCGGACCTGGCCGACACGCTGGCGCAGAACGGGCTGGCGACAGCGCTGCTCGGCGACCACGCCAGATTCACCGGTCCGGCCCGGAGCGCCTTCTACCGTTGGTTCACCGACCCGGACGAGCGGCGTCACTACCCGGCGGCCGACCACGACCACCAGAGTCGGGTCCAGGCCGCCGGCCTGCGGGCGGCACTGAGTGTCGGCGGCTCCGACACCCGCGCGGGTGACCTGGTGACCAGGTTGGGTGAACTCAGCCCCGAGTTCGTGCAGGTATGGAACCGGCATGAGGTCGCGGCCCGCTTCGACGACCACAAGACCGTCGTCCACCCCGAGCTCGGTGAGATCGAGCTGGACTGCCAGGTCCTGTTCACCGAGAACCGGGCCCAGACGCTGCTGGTTTTCACCGCTTCACCCGGCACCGAGGGAGCGGGGAAGCTGCAGCTGCTGTCGGTCATCGGCCAGCAGCAGTTCACCGCCTGACGCCGTCGATCCGGCCCCGAGGCCGACGTGTCGAACGGGTGTTCGATACGCTCGCTCGAACAAGCCGGGCCGGGGAGGTGCGTCGATGGGGTGGTCGAACCCGCCGGTGCCCTGGCACACCGTGGAACGGGCCCTGTCCGGCGACCCCGCGCCGGACGACCCGCCTCTGCAGCCCGGGGACGGCGGGGACAGTCCTGCCTGGTCACGGCACCGCGCCCCTTATGAGCCGCCTGTCCGGCCGGCCGCCGACCCGTCTGCCGCCCGCATCGCGGCCGGACCGGCACCGGCACACCAGGCGGTCGTGCCGTACGCGGAGCTGCACTGCCACTCCCACTTCAGTTTTCTCGACGGCGCGTCCAGCCCGGAGCAGCTGGCCGAGACCGCCGCCGGCCTGGGCCTGACCGCGCTGGCCCTGACCGACCACGACGGCTTCTACGGCATCGTCCGGTTCGCCGAGGCGGCGCAGGCGCACGGGCTGGCGACGGTGTTCGGCACCGAGCTGAGTCTGGGGCTGCCCGGCCCGCAGAACGGGGTGGCCGATCCGGTGGGTGAGCACCTGGTGGTGTTGGCCCGCGACCTCGACGGCTACTCGCGGCTGTCGTCCACCGTGTCCGCCGCGCACCTGGCGGGTGGGCAGAAGGGGCGTCCGGTCTACGACCTGGCCCAGGCGGCCGCGGCCGCCGACGGGCACTGGGCCGTGCTCACCGGTGGGCGCAAGGGCGTACTGCGCCGGGCACTCGCCTCCGGCGGGATCGATGCGGCGAGCACCGCTCTGGACCGATTGGTGGCGTTGTTCGGCGCCGAGGCCGTGCACGTCGAGCTCACCGACCACCGGCTGCCCACCGACGGGGACACGATCGACGCGCTCACCGCTCTCGCCGAGCGCCACCGGCTGCCCACCGTGGCCACGAACGGCGTGCACTACGCCCTCCCGGACCGGGCCAGGCTTGCCTCGGCGATGGCCGCGGTGCGGGCTCGGCGCAGCCTGGATGAGATGGACGGCTGGCTGCCGGCGGCACCGGTGGCCTGCCTGCGCTCCGGTGCGGAGATGGGAGCACTGTTCACCGCCCACTCGGACGCGGTGGCCGCCGCCGCTCGCCTCGGCGCGGAGTGCGCGTTCGACCTCGGTCTGGTCGCTCCGTCGCTGCCGCCGTTCGACGTCCCCGCCGGGCACACCGAGGACAGCTGGCTGCGCGAACTGGTGCGGCGCGGCGCGCTGGGCCGATACGGCAGCCGGGAGGCCGATCCGGTCGCGTGGGCCCGGCTGGACCACGAGCTGTCCGTCATCAGCGAGCTCGGCTTCGCCGGCTACTTCCTCGTCGTGGAGGACATCGCCCGGTTCTGCCACGACGCCGGAATCCTGTGTCAGGGCAGGGGATCGGCAGCGACCTCGGCAGTCTGCTTCGCCGTGGGAATCACCAATGTCGACGCGGTGAAGTACGACCTGCTGTTCGAGCGCTTCCTGGCCCCGGAACGCGACGGCCCGCCTGACATCGACATCGACATCGAGTCCGACCGCCGGGAGGAGGCGATCCAGTACGTCTACGGCCGGTACGGGCGCGACCGGGCCGCCCAGGTGGCCAACGTCATCACCTACCGGGCGCGGTCGGCGGTGCGCGACATGGCCCGTGCGCTCGGGTTCTCCCCGGGCCAGCAGGACGCGTGGAGCAAGGGCATCGACCGCTGGGGGCCGCTGGCCGACCGGGCCGACCCGTCGTTCGCGGAGTCCGGCATCCCGGACCAGGTGCTCGATCTGGCCGCCGAGCTGCAGGACGCCCCACGCCACCTGGGGATCCACTCCGGCGGGATGGTGCTTGCCGACCGGCCGGTCGCGCAGATCTGCCCCGTTGAGTGGGCGCGGATGGAGAACCGCTCTGTCCTGCAGTGGGACAAGGACGACTGCGCGCGGACCGGGTTGGTGAAGTTCGACATGCTCGGGCTGGGGATGCTCTCGGCGCTGCACTACGCCGTGGAGCTGGTCGCCGAGCACCAGGGGCTGACGGTGGCGCTGCACGAGCTGGACCTGGAGGACCCGCAGATCTACGCGATGCTCTCCCGGGCCGACTCGGTCGGGGTGTTCCAGGTCGAGTCCCGCGCGCAGATGGCGACCCTGCCCCGGCTGCGGCCGCGGACCTTCTACGACCTGGTGGTCGAGGTCGCACTCATCCGGCCCGGTCCCATCCAGGGCGGCTCGGTGCACCCCTACATCCGGCGGCGCAACGGCCAGGAGCCGGTCACCTACGACCACCCGCTGCTGGAGCCGGCGCTGCGCAAGACCCTCGGCGTCCCGCTGTTCCAGGAGCAGCTGATGCAGATGGCCATCGACGTCGCCGGGTTCACCCCCGCCGAGGCCGACCAGCTTCGCCGGGCGATGGGTGCCAAACGGTCGACGGAGAAGATGGCCCGGCTGCGGGACCGGCTGTTCGAGGGGATGGCGCAGCGCGGGGTCGGCGGCGACGTGGCAGAGACCGTCTACCGCAAGCTGCTGGCGTTCGCGAACTTCGGCTTCCCGGAGAGCCACTCGATCAGCTTCGCGGCGCTGGTGCTGTACAGCTCCTGGTTCAAGCGCTACCACCCGGCTGCGTTCTGCGCGGCGCTGCTGCAGGCGCAGCCGATGGGGTTCTACTCACCGCAGAGCCTGGTCGCCGACGCCCGCCGGCACGGCGTGGTCGTCCGCGGCCCGGACGTCAACGCCAGCCTCGCCGCCGCGACCCTGGAGCCGGACGACCCGGACCACCCGGAGAGCACCCGTCTGGGCCCGGGCGGGGTGGGTCCGGGCGGGGTGGGGACCGGCAGTGGGGAGCCGGCGGACTGGGGCCGCGGCGGGCCGGTGGTGCGTCTGGGCCTGCGTGAGGTCCGGCACATCGGGGCCGACCTCGCCGAGCGGATCGTCCACGAGCGCAGGGTAGCGGGGGCGTACACCGGTGTCGGGGACCTGGCCCGCCGGATCGGCCTGGACGTGCGTCAGACCGAGGCGCTGGCCACCGCGGGGGCGTTCGGTTGCTTCGGGCTGGATCGCAGAGCAGCGCTCTGGGGCGCGGGGGCTGCCGCGGGGGAGCGGTCGGATCGGCTGCCGGGCAGCAGCGTCGCGCCGGCTGCGCCCGCACTGCCGGGGATGGACGCCGAGGAGCTGCTGATCGCCGACCTCTGGGCGACCGGCGTCAGCGCCGACAGCCATCCGATCGCCCACCTGCGGGCCCGGCTGGACGCGATGGGCATCGTCCGGTCGGACCGGGTGCAGGCCATGGCGCACAACCGGCGCGTCGTGATCGGCGGCATCGTCACCCACCGCCAGCGTCCAGCGACGGCCGGCGGGGTCACCTTCGTCAACCTCGAGGACGAGGCCGGGATGCTCAACGTCATCTGCACCCGGCTGGTGTGGGACCGGCACCGGCACGCCGCGCTGACGAGCTCCGCGCTGCTGGTCCGCGGGCGCCTGGAGCGCTGCGACGGCGGCACCGGTCCGGTGATCAACATCCTCGCCGACCGCATCGAGCGCCTGGACCTGCGCGTCCCCGTCCGGTCCCGCGACTTCC
>JAABUS010001445.1_pt1 | contig 51570 bp, 8 predicted proteins | sample 5560161 | NCBI WGS metagenome assembly JAABUS01 (sample SAMN10711885, study PRJNA513376) | rock metagenome | isolation source: Antarctica rocks | place: Antarctica: Victoria Land, Trio Nunatak nord | collected 2016-01-04 | reverse complement strand
AAGAAATTATTTATTTATTTTTTATCTTCTTATCTTTAATCTTTTATATTATTATATTATCTTTTATTTAATTAATTATAATACAATTAAAACTTATATATTATTATATATATTTATTAGAGTTATAATAAATATATTTAATAAACTAGACTAGTTTCTAATCTCCCTTCTATATTTTTAATTAATTATAATTATTATAATTTTATTAATTCTAAACTAGAAATTATTTTTAAAAAGTATATCTACGCCGAATAAAACGAATAAGGAATTAAAGAGATACGAATATTTTAAACCTAATTCGGTTATCTAATAACGAATATAATACTATTATTCAAAATAGAGTTAGACTCTAGATCGCCGAATTTTATTATATTTTTTTAGATATTTTATTACGTACTATCTATATTATAATTTTCGATATAATTATTTATAATATTTATACCGTTAGAGGTTAATACTAGTAAATTAATAATCTCCTAAATATCTAGTATTAATACGTTTATAATATTTTCTATTAAATAGAAAATAAGTAAATCTTTATAATCTTCGTTATTTCTAAAATTAAAAGTAAAAAGAGAGATTATATCGAAGAAATTATCTCTTTCGAGATTATTATAATCGAGGTATTTTGAAACTCGAGTAATTTACTCCGTAGCGATAATAAATCTTATTATAATATTTAAATCTTTCTAAATTTTATTAATTTTTATCGTCGATTTATTTATCGTTATTTATAAATAATAAGATTTTTAGTTAAATTATTAAAGGGGAGTAAAGATAATAAAAAATCTAATTTATTTAAATAACTAAAAAAAGCGGAGAACTTACTCCGTATATTACGCGATATATTTATATATATATCGATATTAATATATTTCAGCCCGGAATTATAAATCTAGATTAGAATAAAACTTCTAATTTTATAATAACTACGATATTTTCGTAGTTTTAAAATAATATAAAATAATATCTAATTATAATCTAGTCTCGTAGGATATAAGATTTAGAAAAAAGATACGAGATTTATAATAAAGAGTTTCTCGTTATTATAATAATAATTAAATAATAGTAGTACTACCTAGAAAATAGTTTATAAAAAGTAGAAATCTTAATAAATTATAATAATTCTAAAAGATTTATAAAATTTAAGTAATTAAATTATCGTTAAATACGATAAATTATACGATTTTTATTTTATAATTCTATAATTCTATATTATTTTAGGAAAAGTAATTTAAAATAACTTTTTATATTATTTTAATTATAGAAGTAAGAATAACTCTCTAGATAGAATATTACCTATATTATAATAAAAGTTATCAAATATAAGAAATAATAACTCGAATTCTATCTTTATTATAATACGAAATTCGTTTATAAATATAGAAGGTTTAAATATATTTAATATAATACCTACGATCGATAATTTAATCGTAGGCGTAGCGCTAGGTTTAATGAATATAAAATCTATATTATGAAAATTATTGATATTAATCGCAAAGAATATACGTTTTTAATAATATTTTATCTAGGTTTAAAAAACTTATATTAAATAAGAGATTTTAAAAAGTTTAAATAAAATATTCATTTAAATAAATTAAGATATAGTAGAGGAACTATTTAATTTTATTATTAAAATTATAAATAATAAATTACTCGTTCTATATATTCTAAATAGTTTAATAATATTTTAGGAAACGATTTATAACCTAGAAAATCTATTAATAATTAAATTAATTAATACTTTATATAAAAATAACTTTAATTTATTAATAAAGATCTTTAAAATAATAAAAACGAAATACGAGCGTTTCGCTAGAGTTTAGATATTAGATTCTATATTAATTTTTAGATATAATAGAAGGATCTTTATATCTACGGAGGGATTAATTTATAAAGAGTTATTAAAAAAATATTATAATAATATTATAATAAAGTATTTTAGTATTTAAAAAATAATAAAGTTCTTAACTCGGAAATATTATTAAGATACTCTAAAAACTAATAAGTAAGAATATATCGATATATTCAATATTTATTAATAAGTAAAAGTATATAGGTATAATTTTTATAGAGAAATTAATTCTCTACCCTAATTATTTAATTCGTAGAAAGAAATTATAATAAATCTTATTACTAGTTTATTAATTAATAAATAAAAAGATTATATCTATATTACGATTCTTATAATAATAAATTAGTATATAAAATTATTATAATATCTTTTTATTATTAAAATTATCAACGCGGTAGGACTAGCGGAATTTATATTTAAAGAAATTATCTTTATATCTAATATCCTAAAGAGTATCATAACGAATAGAGATTTCGTATTTATAAATATTATCTTTTATTTATAAACGGATAATTAGATAAAATATTAGAATTAAATATTAGAGTAGTTTCTAAGAACCTTTTATATTAATAAATAAAATATTTAATTAGAGTTTTTATTAATTATAGAATAAATATATTATAATATAAAATATAAAATTATTTAAGAGACCTCCTTTTATATAATATTTAATTATTATTTATTTTTAGAATTACGTCTCGAGGCCGAGATATCTAAAGAGAGAGTATTATTAATAAAAAATAAAAAATAAAAAATAAAATTAATAAATTAATAAACTCTAAAGAATATCTAAAAAGATATTAAAATAATATAAATTCGCGGCCTAGTAACGAAATTATAGTAGAATATAGAGACTTAAGTTTTTTGATATAAATAATCTAGTATTATTATTAATAAAGAATTTAATATAGAATCGACTAAATAAGAAGTTTTTCTATAAATTAATTAAATTATTTAAAATCTTAGATATAATCGAATTATAGGTATACCGCCTAATATTATTAAGAAATTACTATATTTATAACGTCTTCTATATATTATTATTAGAGTTATATTATTAATAATAAAATATTTCTCGATATTAGAAATACCTCTATATAAATTAATGAATATTTAAAAGAATAAGAGGTAAAAGAGATTTTTAAAAAAAAGATAAAAAAGAGAATTATTTTTTATTTTATAAAATAAATAGGATAACTAGAGAGTTTTAATTAATAAATTAAAAAACCTACTTTAAAATATATTAAAAAGCTATAGAATATATTTAAAAAGAATATGAAAATATAAAAGTTATCTAATAGGGAGTGGAAGTAGTAGTAACTTCTAATTATTTACTAATTAATTATTAATTAATAATATATTAATTAAAATTAATCGTCTCTTTTTATTTATCTAAAATATTATACTTATTCTTTTTAGAATAAATATCAGAATTATAATCGTTAACGATTTTTAATATAATTAGTAAATACTCGAGGTCTTTATTTTTATTAGACCTAAAACTCGAAGATAAAGAAAAACTAGAAAAGATAATTAAAAAAGATAAATTATTAATTATTTTATTTTATTTTATTTATTAATATAAAGAAAGTTTAAGAGATATATAGAATTTATATTTATAATATTAAAATTATTGAATATAAATAAGATATTATTATTAAAATTATTAAAAAATAATTTCGCTTTCTTTAATAATATTCGCCTCTTTAATAGTATTAATAAGAGTATCGATTTTAATATTAAATATAATTTAATCCGAGTACTAACTAGATTAAATATTATTTTTATTTATAGTAAATTCGTTAGAGTTATAAACTAAAATACTATTTTAAATATTTAAATAATACGATTAAAAAACTAAATACGGAGGTCGATTCAAATCTCTAAATCGATTTTATTCTTAATAAAATAAAGAAAGACCTCGAGAGTTTTTTATAACGAGTATTATAATAACGTAGAATTACGTATAACCTATAACGATTAAGGATATCGAGTAGATAATTAATTTAATAGCGAAATTACAGCGGTATTTATACGAGTTAATTATAAATTAAAAGATACGGTTTAGATATTATAAATTAGAAAATATTTATACTTCTATCTTTAATAATAATTATATTTAATATACGAGACTATATTATATAAGACGTAGTATTATCTCCGAGATATTTAGAGTAATATAAATTATATAATTAATTTAGAGTAAAATAAATAACCGAATAAATTATAATTATTAAAAATATAATAATCGTAAAAGCCCTAGCCGCGAGAGTATTAAATCTAGTTATAATAATATAATATAGAAGTAAACGCGGAGCTATAATTTATATACTCTATTAAATAAAATAAAGAAATAAAAAGTCGAAAAGTTAAAAAAGTAATAATAATATATTAATACGATTTTTTCTTTTAAGATTAATATAAAAAGAATAAATTAAATAAAAAAAAGAAAATAATTATATTTAGTATTAAATTAAAGTATTAATTAAGATAATATTAATTGAAAAATAATTATAATATATATTAACTTAAACCTTATATCGATATATATACGAAATATAAATATAGTTAAACTACGAAGTTTATAGTTAGTAAAGATATAATATTATTTATTAATTAATAATACTCTAGTATATATAAATATTAAAGTATAAAAATTATATACGTGATTATATATACTAGAAGTTAATATAATATTATTAAAGAAAGAAGATATTAAAGATTATTTATTATTTATTATTTAACGCTAAGGATATTATTATTATATAATTTATCTATAAAGTTAATTCCGAGTTACCTTAATAAAATCAGAATAATTTATATTTCCGCGGTATTAATAATATAGTTTATTTACTATTTAGCTTTAGAATTAACATTATTAATATATAATTCTATAATTTAATAATTACTAAATTAACTATCGCGCGCTTATTTTATTTATAACTAGTTACTATTTACTTATTTAAATAAACTAGAGTATTTAATAATATTATAATCTTTTTTATTTTAATTAGTTTTTAAATAAAAAGAGTTCGATTTAAAATACTAGAGATTTAAAAGAATTAACTTAATTATTTATAATATTAGAAATAAGCGAGGCTCGCGTAAAATATATAAATTACCTATAAAGTTCTTTATAATACTTTTTTTCTTATTATCTTATTAGATTTAAAAGGTTTTCTCGAATATTTATTTAAAAATTATATAATCTAAAGTTTAAAAAACTTAGAGCGAGATAATATTATTATTTAATATATATACTATTAAATTAATATTTATTATATTATTTTTTCTCTTGTTTTTCCTATTCGGTATAAATAATTTTCTCGAATAATTATTATATACCTCCGGAAGCGAATCTCTTAATAAAGAAAATAATTATTATATTATATTAAAACTAATTACTAAAGTAGAGTCTCGGGCCAAGAATAAATTATATATAATATATAAACTGAGTTTCTATATTAGTATTAAGGCTCTCTGTTTAATATTTTAATATAATATTAATAGGACCTAAATTAATTCTCTTAAAGAAGAGTATTAAAGATTAATAAATAATAGACTTCGTATAAATAATTAGATATAACTAGACTAGTTTAATAAACTTAATTAATAGTTTAATAAATATCTATATCTAGAATCTATAATTAAAAATCTTAAAGGAAGTTAAATATAATATTTTTATCTACTAAAAAAATATACTATTTATATAATAAAAGGAAATCGTATTAAGAGATATATACTCTATATATTTACTCCTACGAGTATAGCGAGTATAATCTATATTTATAATACTTATTATTATAAATAAAGTAAATATCCTATATAATATTATTAGTCCGTATATATCCTATTATAATATAACTTATATTTATAATATTTAATATTATAAACAAAGTAAATATCCTATATAATATCGTTAATCCGTATATATTTTATTATAATAATAGGTTATAATATTATTTTTCTCCTTATTAAGTTTTCGTTTTAAAAGTATTTTACTCTTTTATTATATTACCCCGTCGAGTTAATTTTCGAAATTTAATAACTTATTATAAAGAATTATTAAATAATTTAAGAGATATTAATTTTATAATATATCTTTATTAATATTATACGAAGAGTTCGAATAGTTATCTAGTTGAAAAGTCGTCCGAGAAATATATAGAGTACGTTTATTTAGAGTAGGATAATAATCTCGTTATTTTATTATTAATATTATAAAGAATTCGTAATAAATATTTAAAAATAAAGAAAGAAGTTATAAAGCCCGTTTAAAACTAGCCGAATAATACGCGAAAATAAATTACTTTAAATAATAATTAGAATTTCTTAAAGATAAGAAAGAAGGGTTAATAATAATAAAATAAATAAATATCGCGGAGTTAAAGGAAGAGGAGAGAATAATATTTATTATTATTAATTTAGAGAATCTCCTTTTTAATATCTTTTTTAAGTAGTTTCAACTACCCGTTAATTTTAATTAATCGGGTATTATTATTCTCCCTCCGATTTTAACGGAATTTCTTAAGAAGTTACCGGTAATTCGTAAAGTTTATATTTAATTTTTATATATTCTCTTAATTATCGTACCCTTTTTATTTAATAAAGTATTTTTAATTTTTATAATTAAATTCTAGAACTTTTTTAATCTCGAATTCCGTTTCTTCTTTAATATAAAAATAAAAAGTATTTTATAAAAGTATTAAAGAGTCCGCTAGCTCTAATAAAAAAATATAAAATATTAAATATACTTTAACGTCGGCTAGAAGGTTTAATTTATAATTAACTAGTCCTTTACTCTTTTTAATCGAAAATAATCCGATTTTAATATAGTCTAGTTTTTTACTCGATTTTTTACTCTTTATATTTTTTATTAAAAAATATACTTTATCCCCCTCCTTTAATTAAAGATACTTTTTTCGATATTTATTAACTTTTATTTTAATTCGAGTATTTATCGATTTAATTTAGATTTATATCTCTTTATATAATATTTTTATATTAATTATATAGATTAATACCTTTTATATATTTAATCCCTATTTAGGTTTAAGAAATATATTAATATATTTATTATAATTTATAAAAAACGATATAAACTTCGTTATATTAAATTACGCGTTATTAAATATTAATTAAATTATAGGTAAAAGTATTACATAATTGTTTTATTTCTTATTAATATAATATCGTAAATATATTTTTATTATTTAGTTCATTTATTCTATTTATTTATTAGTCGATAAATAATATATAAATAATATTCGTAATTTAGTTCTAATAGTATTAATTAATATTCTTTAATAATTAGAGGTAAACTATTTATCTCGATTAAAAATAATTAATCTAGGAATTCTATAATCTTGGATTAGTCGATTAAATAATATAAAGATAATTTATTCTATTTTATAAATCTTCTTAATTAATATTATTATAATATATTTATTAAGTTTATTATAAATTATTATTATTAAATCGAAGGTCTCTACCGTAATAAGGTCTTTTAATTTTAATAATTTAATAACGAAATCTATAATAATATTATTTGAAAGTATTTCTAGTACTAGAGCGAATTAGATTTATCTATATTTAATATACCTCGTAAACTTATTCTACTAGTATTCGATATATTTTTTAATATATTTTTCGATATATAATCAAAGTCCCGGCGCGTTATATTCTTTATAGATTAATTCTATAATTTTAATAACTCTAGGGTATCTTTAAACTAGGTTATTATAATAATTACAAATAATTTCTTTAAGATATTCCTTAAGAAAATAGGTTTTCCCGTTATATTTTAATAATTTAATTTATAATTACTAACTTCTTAATATTCTAGTTAAGGTATTATTTTCGTAATTTTTCTAAATATTATTAATAACTCCGGGAATAAAGATATATAATATTACTACTAGTTATTATATTAAGACTAGCGATTTATCTTATTATTAAATAAGAACTAGTTATATTATTACGTCTTTATTCTTTATATAGTTTTCTCGTCTATTAAATATATCGGCGCGATTATTATCTTTTCCTAGAGTATAGAAAATCTTAAACTTATATTATCCTAATAATTCTAATTATTTAATTTATCTCCGGTTTAATTATTTAATAATAGTAAAGTTAAAAAGGTTATTATAATTTATAAAGATAATAAAATCCGAATAATTTTTTATATAAACTCTCTATTATTCTAATACGAATATTATTATTAATAATTCTTTATTATAAATATTATAATTCTACTTTATTAATAATATCTTCCGTAAATAATATATAATAGGGTATTATTTATTATCTCTTTATTAAAGAATATAAACTCCTATTACGAGGTCCGAAATATCGGTCTCGATTCGAGTTAATTCGTTACTTCGAAAGGAATATAGTGTCGGCGGCTTTTTATAGGCCTTTTTAAATATTTTAAAAAATTATTATTATTCTTTCTTTTATTAAAAAGTAATATCTTTTTTTATAATATTTATTAATAATAATACTTACTTAAAATAATCTTTAATAAATCTTTTATTAAAGTTTATAAATCTTTAAAAACTCTATATCGTCTTAATATTATATAATATAAGTTATTTCTTAATACTTTTAATCTTTTTAGAGTTTATATAAATACCTCTAGTATTAATTATAAATTTAAGGAATTCGATTAATTTTTTATAAAACTTATATTTTATTAATTTAAAGAGAAGTCTAGATAGTAATAAATAAATTAAGATATTTTATATATATTAAATATATTCTTCCTTATTAATAAAGTAGTTTAAGATATTATCGAGGTATATAATTACCGTTATATTTAAATATATTTATATAATATTATTAATTTATATTTAATAAATTACTAGTATATTAATAAATCCGAAGGGTATTACTAAATATTCGTAATAATTATATTTACTTCTAAAAATAGTTTTCTACTCCTCGCCTTTTTTTATTCGAATTAGATTATATATACCTCGAAGATTTAATTATATAAAGATTTTTATTATTATAACCCGATTTTATAACTCGTTAATATTTAATAAAAATTATTATTTCTTTATCGTAATATCGTTTAACTTTCGGTAGTTTATATATAATTATAAACTTCTATTCTTTTTTACTACGAAAAGAATTAGATAATTTATTAGTAATTTAAATTCTCGAATAAATTCTTTTTTTAAATTCTCGTCGATATACCCGCGAAATACTCCGAGTTCTTTTTCTAATAAAGTATAAATAAGTTTAAATATCGGTTATTTATCTAGTTCGAGTTCGATTTTATAATCCTATAATTAATATTTAAATAATACTTTTATAGTTATCTTTTTCTAAAAAAAGTACTTTTATTATTAATACTTTTTAAAGATATTAGGAGGTTCGTTTTTATTTTTAAAAATTTTAATTTATTTACTCTATTTATTCCTTTAGCCGGTATATATCGACTCGGATTTTTATATAAAATTATTTTTATTCGAAGATAAAATATTACTAGTTTCGACTAGGTAACGGTTCGATTTTTTATTTATAATTATTCTTTATAAATATATAAATATTATATTAATAACGCCTTTAATATACGGAAATATAAATAATCCTTTTTTTTAATTAATTATTAAATTATATTTCTTTAACTAAAATATTCCTAGAATAATATAATAAATAATTATTTTTATTATATCCAAGGTAATTTCCTTATAATAGTATTAAATAATAATTAGTAACGGGAATATTTAGTTATTTATTTTACTTATTAATAGTTTTAACTCGTCGGTTAATTAAAGCTCGTATTATTTCTTTTTCTTTCAAATTAATAAATTAATTACTTAAATTATCGTTCGAGATATAAAGTTACTAGTTACTCCTAAGTCTATTATTATAATAACTTTATATTCGTTAACTCTTACTAGTATCTATATATATATACTATATTAAATTAAATATAAATATTATTTCAAAGTTAATATATTAATTTCTTTATATTTCTCCTTAATATAAAGAACTAGTTTTTTCCCGACGAAGATAAAAATCCGTAGTATTTTTTGGACTTAAAATATCTTTTATACCCTTCGGTTAAATAGTGAAATTATTCGTTTTAATTATAACTTTTTAACTTCTTATTATAATTTATTTAATTTCGTAACTATAATTATTAATTTTTATTATAGTCTAGGAAGATTTAATTGTTCCTTTTCTTAATTATAAATAATTATCTCTAGCGTAGTTATTTTATTAATTATAATTTTATTTTAATTTTACGATATACTTTCGCTCTCTTAAACTATTATAATAATATTTATAATATTCGTTTAAATATATTAACTAGTATATTTCCTTATATCCTAGGTAATATTTATTATATATATAGTATATTCTAGAGGGTTATCTTTTCTTTTTTTTTTATTCTTCGGGTTTCTCTTTTAATATAATAAATTAAATTTTAAAATTATCGAGGTAGTCTACTACTTAAAGTTATTCTTTAAAATTTATTATATTTTATTTTTATTTTTATCCTTTCTTTAAGTCCTCCTTTAAAGTTTTATTATTATTATTATTTAATTCTTCGAGTTCTCGAATTCTTTAAATAATCTCTTCTTCGATATTCTCCTATTTCTTTAATAAATTATTAAATCGAGTATTATTTAATACTAGATTATTAAGGGATTTAATTATATTATCTAATATCTCTTTCTTAAATATATTTAATTATTATAACCTTATTATATTTTTTAAATAATAGTTCCTAGCGATATAAACTAGTTTATTATAATTATAATTATAATTATAATAATTTCTTATTTTCTTATTTTTATATTATTATTTACCCTCTTTCTAGAATTCTTTTATAAATTTCTTTTAATAAAATCGAGTTTTATTAATATATAATTATACGGGTTGAGTTTCTTACGACGGTAATAATTAACCGAGTTATATTCGTTATTATAAACTCTTAAATATTCTTATTTATTAATTCCTCCGTTATAGTATTTCTCTATTATATATTTATATAGTTTATTATCGATCGCGATTATTTATTTTATAACTATATCGAGTTTTTAAATATTAGTTTTTATTTATATAAACTCGTCTTTAATATTATTTTTTAATCCTCGTCGATATATTATTATAAAACTAGTATCGTCCTAGTTTATTAATATTATATAATATTAAAATTATACCGAGTAATTAAATATAAATCTCCGCTATATTAAATATTAAATAATACGAATTATTATATTACTTTTATTAGAAAGTCTAAATATATAACGAATTTTAATTTTAAACCGAGGGAAGTTCTTTATTTAAAACTTTATATCCGAGTTATTAATATTATTTAATTCTTTTATATAGTATTTTAAAAATAGTTTAATTTATTTCTACGTATTATCTTTTATATAGATAATAGTAAAAGTCGTTTATTTATTAAATAATATAATACTCTCGTTAAATATAAAGAAAAACTAAAATTTAATTAATTAATTATTAAGTTTTTTATACTCTTTATAATATTAATTTAGGTAAGAGACTTTAATATAGTCCCCGTCTTTTATAATATTATATTTTCTAGTATTAATTTAGATATTTAGGGCTAGGGTTTTTTATAATTCTAAAGTATTTATTTTAAAAGTATTTAAAATATTAAAACTCTCTATTTAATACTTTAATATTATATTAATAAGATTTAAATTAATTCTTTTAAAAAGAAGTATTAAAAATTCATAAATAATAAACTTCGTATAAATAATTAAATATAATTAAACTAGTTTAATAAACTTTATTAATAATCTAATAAATATTTATATCTAGAATCTATAATTAAAAGTTTTAAGGAAAGTTGAATACAAAGTTCCTATTTACTAGAAAAATATATTATTTATATAGTAGAAGGAAATCGTATTAAAAGATATATACTTTATATATTTACTTTTATAAATATAACGAGTATAATCTATATTTATAATATTTACTATTATAAATAAAGTAAATATCCTATATAATACTACTAGTCTATATATATTCTATTATAATATAAACTATATTTATAATATCTATTACTATAAGTAAAGTAAATATTCTATATAATACTACTAGTTCGTATATATTCTATTACGATAATAAGTCGTAATAATTAAAATTATTAAAATTAATAAATTATTAATACTATAATTATAATTAATATATAATTTATTAAAAGTTTTATTTAGAGAGTAGCCCTAGTCTCTAAAATTTTCAAAGAATTTATTCTTTTATTATTATATAATAGAGATCTTTATTAAGATTATATATTTAATTTTATATTATTATAATTATAATATAATTTAAAAATTAAGAATTTATTAATAAATAATTAATATATAGTAGAGAAAAGAAAATATTAATAAATGTATACGAGAGATATTCTCGATTACGAAGATCCTAACTTACAGAATATTATAAAATCGTAAATTAATAAAGATAATATATATAAAGATTGTAGATTTTAATATCGCGATTCCGGATCTAAATAAAGTAGATACGTAAAGTGTTTATCAAGATAATAGGGTTTGAGTATTTGGATCAGTTGTGTGGTGTGTGGATCGATATTGCCAAGAATTTGCAAAACTTTTGCATACGCTAAATCAACAATTTTGAATGGGCTAAATCTTGTCAGGCTGCCAATTTCAGGCATCATCGACCTCGACTGCCCTTACCAAATGAATGGATCATTACAGCTTCTCATCACAATCCTCTCTTCCATCACTCTCTTCGTACCTAGGTAGGTCAGCTAACTCTATGTCTGATGTCGACCCCTTCAATGAGTGGCAAGAGAAAGCGGAATGCTACCGAAGCTGAGACGTCGGAAGGAGAGAAAAGCGGCGGCTCTTCCAACAAGCAAGCCTGTGTTGCATGTCGACAGCGCAAGGTCCGCTGCAATGCAGAGCGGCCCGCTTGCGCATATTGTCTGGCCAGGAAGCAAGAATGTGTTTACGGGCCGCCCTTCAAACGCGCTCAATGTGCTCAGTCGTAAGTGGCTCAGAAACCAAGGACATCTGCAGCTCATGCAGCTCCTTCCCCATTCCCCATTCCCCATTTCTTGCACACCTATACAGGAACTTCATTAGTTTGAAAGTTCTGCATTCATCGTGAAGCTGCGCCTATTGGTCGGACTTCAAAGTTACTGATGTGCCAATCTCATCTAGGCACGTCGATGCCTTAGAGGCCAGAGTCAGGGAATTAGAGCAGGCAAAGACGGGCACGACCGATTCGAGTTTCCCAACCCATCTCTCTGCTCCAATCTCTCCCCTTGCTCAGCATCATGCTTCAGCAACTACCCAACATGCTGTCACAGCACCTCCACGAACGAGACTAGCACAAACCATCGACACCCGCCAAAGCAGCAATCTCGCAAAGCAGAACATATTTTCTGTCCCATCTGTATCCCCACAGCCTCGGAGGCCTTATGGCATATCGTCTTCCCTGCATTTTGCGCTCACTATCAAAGCATCAGCGACAGCCATGACTGCAGATGGACTTTCTGATCACGACCATACCACGCGGACTGTGGGTGCCGAAGCTCGAAATGAATCTTCTTCAAATGCCGAGACAGAAGATGCCGACGAAGAAGAGGACGGTAATCTAGTCTCTAGCATGGCGCCATCCATGGCCATGTCCCAGCTTCTACCCCACCGGCATCTTGCCAAAGCACTCTTCGACAAGTATTTCCAAGCCGTCCATCCCATGTGGCCCTTCCTGCTAGAGACAGAGAGCCGAGAGTTGTTTACTAACACATGGACGTCGGAAGAGCCACCGGAGACTCTTTGGCTTGTACGGTTCAATCTGATCCTGTGCCTGGGCTGTCAGCACTACAAGTCAGAAAGCAACAACCATGGATCTCCAGCCTTTGACGCCATAGCCTCCGAAAAAGACTTCTATCACCGCGCGCAGGAATATGTCTATGCCAATACCTTCACTGCCAGCAGCGTTGGGATGGTGCAGGCGCTGCTGCTGATGGCCCTGTATCAGCAGGGGCAGATGCAATTCAACGACTTCTACCTCACTACCGGCCATGCGTCTCGGACGGCGCAGAGCCTAGGTCTCCATCTGTCACGTGCAGAGTCTAACGAGACCCCACCGCAACAGCGAGAGCTACGTCGGCGGCTTTGGTGGGGCTGCTTTTGCCTAGAACGGTGAGCATGTCAATTTTGTGGACCCCTACGCTTCAAGACTGATCAGGCATGACTTTTCAGTATATCGAGTATGCTCTACGGACGTCCTATGAGTATTCCTTACGGTATATTTTCCGACTATCAAGACTCGCTCCCCCGGCAAGTAGACGACGAGTACATCGCCTGCGGTCAAGACCAGCCTGTGGACAAACCTTCAATCAACGCCTTCTTCCGCCACAGCGTCCGTCTCTACCACGTCATGGACGATGTGCTCATTCGTCTACGCCAAGCAAAGTCCTCCGCATACTTCGATATCCAAAACGCTTCCAGTGACAAACAAATCAATCGCCCCATCAGTAATGTCAACGCCCTGATCTCACTCCTGAACACCATCCTCACGCTCGACGGGCACCTCCTCAGCTGGCATGAATATCTCCCCTCCCATCTCCAATTTTCGCTCCAGACCATTAACACGCAGACCCCGACGAGCCCTCCGTGGATCCAGAGCCAGCTTTATCGGCTTCGCAGCCGCTTTCTCAGTATGCGAATGCTCCTTCACCGACAGACGGTTCTGTTCCTCCTCCAGCCGCCCGAGCGCCGCAACTGGCCCCAAAACGGGATCCAAGAGTGGCCTCCTCTCTTTTCCGACCGCTCTAATGACACTCTTGTCAGCGGGAGTACGCCTTTTCGACGAGAAGGCGCCCCGTCGATGGTCGAGACGACTCTAACGCATCTTAGTGCCAAGATTTGCGTCTCATCGGCCCGCTTGCAGATTGAGGCAATCGATAAGCATGCTTCCTCAAATGTCAATGGAGAATGGCGGTGGGATCTTCAAGGTACATGCTTATACCCTTACCTGCGGACTTTTAATCATTCGCTAGGGCTGACTAATTCTCTTTGACATCTGACAGCTACATTCGACGCCCTCTGCATCCTCTGTGGCGCTGCTGCCCTCCGTCATCCAGACCTCAGTGTTGTGGTACCCAACTTGCCTCAAGCGCATGACGGGATACGGCGCGGTCTGGCAATCATATGCCGTATAGCCACGACCGGTAATGCAAAAGCGCAGCAAAGCGAACGATTTGTGCAGAAGCTGGTACGGGCGACGCTTAGACGAGGTGGAAAGGTAAGTGTGATTTGCCTTGTGCCGGAAATTAGCAAAAGGAGAATAGATTTGGACTATCTGGCATAGCAGCCATCCAATCTCCGTGATAGTAAATAATTACGCCACTCACTGACCTATCTTTCGTATGGCAGGACAAAGCAGAACCCAACAGCGTCACATCTCCCAACCAGCAGCAGACGCCTTCTCACACTGCCACCTTCAATCCGCCCAGTCATCGCCCCAACCCACCCGCACCAGCTGCAAAAAGCCGCCGACCCACCTCTCCACCGCATCAAGTGCCGCAATCCTACCTTTCATATGCTCACCACGCACCCAGCAACCCATTTTTCCCTTCCCAAGCTCAGATTCCGCTACCGCCCGACCCCAACGCCCAAAGCCTCTCTATCTCCCCCACCAACACCGCCTCCACCCACATGAGCCCCCAACAGCCAAGTTCCATCAACTGGTCAGCTCTTGACGCCATGATGCTCTCGCAAAGTGGGCTCGAGAACAATGGCATTGATATTGGGGGCGAAGGGGGCGGAGGTTTCGGCGAAGGCGAGATGAACACCGGGATCGCGACGGGTTACAGCAACAATGGCAGTGGCAATGGGGACATGTATTCATTATCGGAGTCAAGCGAGGATAGCATTCAGACGCTGTTCAATAGTAGCTTTGATATGTGGGGGATGATGGACGGAGCTGGATGAGGGGGAATGAGAAAGGTTCGGTAAGAGGCTGGCGGAAGGGAGGGTCCTTTGAGGAAGATCGGAATAGAGGTGAAGGCATATACATTGATTAGGATGAGGATGAGTGCGCCCTTGATGACAACTGGAGAGATTGTTGATGGAGCCATAGGGAGCCTTCACGGGCGTCTACGGAAATACAGACACCGATGGTTACAAAGGGGTGAGGTACCTACCTACTAGGTAATGGGAGGTATTACACACACGGTCATAGGACCTCGAAATGCTTGCGCGGAGTAGCCCTCCGAATGGGGCCTTGCAGCACTAACTCCGTACCTAACTCCGTACTCTGCAGCTCGGAGGGACAGGCCGAAGTTTTTCTTTCACCATGTGGCCTCGCACCAGTACCCGCACACGCATACGGAAAGAGTCATGAACAATGAAATATCGTTGCCTTCATACTCATACACCACCTCCACCACTACACATCATCCATCATCCACTCATCTTTCATCTTCCAATGCCGAGGCTGTTCATCTTCAGCCTTCCAGTCTGTGTCTGTCTTCTGTAGTCAATGACTTGCTGACCAATTCTAAGAGATATATATATTGACAAGACGCTATTGTCTAACCTCTGACTTCTGCCGTCACCTTATAATTATCAAGATACCACTCCTTCTACTTCTTCACCTACATCACAACATCTGTCTCACAGACCTCCTCAACCTCACGTTCTCTCTACCTCCCAGTCTTCTAGACTGATTCATCACCTTTGAACAACCCATCCATCCCACCTCGACCAATCAACATCACCATGGTGTTCCAAAACACCTACCGCGGCTTCTTCTACCGCCAGATCTTCGTCACCCCTGCCCTCATTACCCCTTCCACCGTCTCCCTCAAAGGACAGACCGGCATCGTAACGGGCTCCAACACCGGTCTTGGCTACCACGCCTCCTCGCAACTCCTTTCTCTCGGCCTCAGCCGTCTCATTCTCGCAGTCCGTGACATCAAAAAGGGCGAAGCGGCCAAAACCTCTCTCCTCGACACCCTCAAGCGCTCTTCCAGCACCAAAGCGAATGGCAGTACGGCCCCGCCAACTATTGAAGTCTGGCCCGTCGACATGACCGAATACACCAGCATCACCGCCTTCGCGGACCGCGTCCGCAACACGCCCGACTTCTACGTCGAGTTCTGTATCCTCAACGCTGGCGTCGCACGCTTCGGCTACGAAAAAGCCCCCAACGGCAACGAACTCACCATCCAAACCAATTGGCTCGGCACCGCCCTCCTAGCCAGCACCTTACGCCCAATCCTCCAAGCCCAGTACACGCGCCGCACCTCCACCTCCGCCGACGGTGGCTACAGCAACGGCACCAATGGACACAGCAGCATCAAGCCACCGGTGCTCAGCATCGTCGGCAGCGAAGTAGCGCAATGGGCAGCATTCAAAGAGCAGAAGATTGCGACAAAAGAGCAAAAGAGCATCATCAGCGTGCTCAACGAAAAATCCCGCTTCGACCCGGGCGACCGCTACTACACCTCCAAGCTCCTGCTCGCGCTCTTCTTCCGCGACTATAACATGCGGCTCCCCGCCTCCAACGCCGTGATCCTCAATCTCGTCAACCCTGGGTTCTGCTACGGCAGCGAGCTGCACCGCTCGCTGACGGGCGCGCTGGGCAAAGTGTTTGGAGGCATGAAGCGCGCGATTGGGCGGAGCACGAAGGTTGGGGCGCGCACGCTTGTGCATGGTGCGGTCGTTGCTGGGGAAGAGAGTAAGGGCGCGTATTTAAGCGATGAGCATGTTGCGCCGTGGATGGATTTTGTGGTGGGGCCGAAGGGGGAGGAGGTAGGGAGGGCGTTGTGGAAGGAGTTGGGGAAGGAGTTTAGGGCGGTAGTGGATTTGGAGGCGTTGATGAAGGAGGGTTAGGTACGTCCGAGGGGCTGTGAGTCGGGATTGAGATGGCTGGTCATGGATGTGGTATGGGTCTTGAGCCTGGAGCTGACATTAAGAGCACGGATACGATAGAGATTACTGCGGGCATGGTTTACTACTGGCGATGATTCTATTGCTTTGCTCATGCTGTGTGTTCTTAAGCTTAAAAGTTCTTTACTTACTTTCTTCCAATCCCCTAGTCCTTACAAACGCAGACTACACGCTACTCTTATCTACCATCATCTCTATCGTTCCGTCGTCATGATACTAGCTATCCCATAATTCAATAAACAACATTTCTCTCTCTCTCTCTCGGAATACTAAGTATTGACAATGATTCTGTACCTTCCAAATTACTTCCACTAACTCTCGACCTCTAGTATTGTAATAACGCTTGGAGGGGAAGCTTGGCGAAGAGTCTCTAAATAAAGTATTAATTCTCCGGTTAGAAATATAGATTACGATAGTATATTTAAATTAATATACGAAAACTACTTTATCTTGAGAAGGTTAATTCGATAATATAATTATTAATAATAATTTGATAATTAAAGGTAATATTCGGTACAAAGGCGTTATTAGAGGGGTCGATTATATAAATAAAACTATAAATAAAACTTTATTTACGTAGTTTCTCAATAAGAAATCCTAGATAACTATATATTATTATTTATAAAAACGAATAAAATAGTTATTAAAATTATATATAATTAATAAACTTTGATTAAAAGTTAAATTGAAAAATATAAAAAAATAAATTATTCGAAAAATTATAAAGACCCTTATCGTATTATTATTAATAAAATATATTATAAAATAAACTAAAAAACCGTAGTTTATTTTATTATTAATTTAAAAATTATTATATATCTCCGAAATTACTTCTTCTATATTAATAGAGTATTTATATAAATAGAAAATAATTAATATTTTTTAAAAAAAAGTAATTACCTCTTTATATCTTTTTAATCGAAATAATAAAAAGTTTTTTTTATATTATATCCCTCGAAGTAATTTCATTTAAGATATTATATAAATTATTTAATTAATCCTCGTTATAACTCGGAACCTCGATATTATTTATAATTAATTAAATCTTTATCGACCTCTCGAAGTAAAATTATAATAATAATATAGATTTAACGAAAATATAGGCGGTTAAAGACTTTAGAGATAAATATAAAAATCTTATAAAATTTATTAATATATTAAATTATTATATAAATAAAATTATTACCGTAAAAAATTAAGAAAAGAATAGAATTATAAATTATATTAAAATAAGATTTATTATATCTTATTTCTTTAATATTAAAAAGATAATACTTTTACGTAATATAACGAGTTAGATATTAAATTAAAATAAATATAGAAATAATTTCAAAATAATTTCTTTAGAGTATTTATAACTATAATAAAAGATTTTTAAATTAAAGAATTTCGAATTTTAAATAAAGTTAATTAACTTCGCTTAAAATAATAATAAAATTATTATAAATTATTTAAAGAAAATAAATAATTTAATTATATATTATTAAGACTCTTTATTTAATATTTTAATATAACGTCGATAGAACCTAAATTAATATTTATAGAAAGGAGTATAAAGAATTAAAGGATAATAGGCTTTATATTAATATAAAATAAAATTAAATAAATTTAATAAACTTAATTAATAATTTAAAGAATATTTATATTTAAAATTTATAATTAAAAGTTTTAAAGGAAGTTAAATACGAAGCTCTTATTTATTAAGAAAATATATAGTTTATATAAAAAAAAGAAACTATACTATTTATTCGTTTACTCGTTTATTTTTATATCGAGTAAATAAATAATTAAATATTTATTTATTTATTAGTCTATATATTACGTCGAGTAATAAATAGTCCTTTAGTATATTAAATATATTAAATTTATTAAAGTTTTTTAAAAACTTTAATTATAATATTACCTCTTCTTTCTAATTTTCTTTATTTTTAAAAATAATCCTATATCTTCTCGTTAAATAAAGTAACGTAATAAATTATAGGAATAAATTGTTTTTAAAAGTTTTATAACTATAGTTATATATACGCGCTACGCGATATATTAAACCGAATATCGATTATCCTCTTTATTATTAAAATACGGGGAGTATATTAAGACCGGAAAAAAATATAAACTTTTAAAATTCGTTATTAATTTCTCCGGAATTAATAAGGCTTTAGAGCGTTTAGAACGTAAAGAAGAAAAAATTAAAATTATATAAAAAACGGCGAACGAAATTATTAATTAAAAAAATACGAAGTTAAAAAGACTTCGTTAATAAAAAAAATTCTTAAAAAAGTATAAATAAAAGATATTCGATAAAAGTTTTATAAATATAGAGGAATTAAAGTATTTAAAAGAATTAAAGAAATTCGGTAAAATAAAATATACGACGGCTTTAATTCTATACCTCGATAATTTTATATCTTTAAGATTTTTCTTATTAAGAACCCTCGATTAATTTTTTTATATTATTATTTCTAAAACTTCTTTAGAAGTTCCCGATAATTAACTAGGTTCGTTATTAACTTTTAAATATTCTTTAACTCGTTATATCTCTTTTATTTAATAAAGTAGTTTTAATTTTTTTAATTTAAAATCTCTTTTACCTCGAACTCCGTTTCTTCTTTAATCTAGAAATAAAAGGAATTTTATAAAAATATCTTAAAGTCTACTAACTTTAATCGAGAGATATAGAATATTAAATATATTTTAATATCGACTAGAAGATTTAGTTTATAATTAACTAGTCCTTTATTTTTTTTTAATCGAAAATAATCCGATTTTAATATAATTTAGTTTCTTACTCGGTTTTTTATTTATTATATTTTTCATTAAAAAATATACTTTATCCCCCTCCTTTAATTAAGGATACTTTTTTCGATATTTATTTACTATTAATTTAATTCGAGTATTAATTAATTTAATTCGGGTTTATATTTCCTTATATAATATTTTAATATTAATTATATAAATTAAAGCCTTTTATACGCTTAGTCCCTATTTTAATTCTAGAAATATATTAATATATTTATCGTAATTAGCGAAAAATAGTGTAAATTTCGTTATATTAAACTACGTATTATTAAATATTAATTAAATTATAAATAAAAGCTTTACCTAATCGTCCTATTTTTTATTAATATAATATCGTAAATATATTTTTATTATTTAGTTTATCTACTCTATCTATTTATTTATTTATAAATAATATACGGTTAATATTCGTAATTTGATTTTAATAGTATTAATTAATATTTTCTAATAGTTAAGAATAAATTATTTATCTCGGTTAAAGATAATTAATTTAGGTATCCCGTAATCCCTAATTAATTAATCTAGTAATACGAAGGTAATTTATTTAATATTATAAATTTCCTTAATTAATATTATTATAATATATTTATTAAATTTATTATAAATTATTATTATAAAGTTAAAGACCTTTAATATAACGGGGTCTTTTAATTTTAGTAATTTAATAACGAAATCTATTATAACGTCGTCCTAAGGTATTTCTAATATTAGGGCGAATTAAATTTAACTATATCTAATATACTTTATAAATTTATTCTATTAATATTCGATATATTTTTTAATATATTTCTCGATATACGATTTTAATCTCGGCGCGTCGTATTCTTTATAAATAAATTCTATAATTTTAATAACTCTAGGGTATTCTTAAACTAGATTATTATAATAATCGCGAATAATTTCTTTAAGATATCCTTTAGGAAGGTACGTTTTCTTATTATATTTTAATAATTTAATTTATAATTACTAACTTCTTAATATTATAGTATTATAGTGTAGTCTTACCTACTTTAAATCCAATTTAAATTTAAGTTATTTTAATTTAGTCTAATTTTATTTTAGATTTAATTTAAATTTAAATTAATTTCTTTATTTCTATCTTAATATAGTCGGGATAGGAAATAAATAAATACTTTATATATTAGTTTTTATTTAGATAATAACTAGCCCTACCCTAATTTTCGTTCTTTATTTTTTATTTTAATTTACTCCTATATTATAATTAGGTTATAATTTAATAAACTTAACTATTAATTTAATAAATATCTAGATATTAATCCCGTTTTTTAATATTATAAAAGATTAATTACTTAGCTAGTACTTCTTAGTATTAAAATAATTATTATAAAGAATTAACCCCCTAACTTTAAAGACCGTATACGATAATTCCTCGTCGAAATTTAGAATAACTTTATTAACTTCTTGAATACCTTTAATTATTTATATATTTAAATCGAGAGTAATTCTTTATTCGATATTTTATTTTTATTTACGCCTCCTCCTCCTCTTACGTTAGATATATAATTCTTAATTTATACTATCGTTTAAATAATAACTTAGGTCGTATTTATTATAATTTAAATTATACCTTAGCCCCCGCCTTAAGTATTCGATAAGAATACTTTTAATAATATTATTATTATAGGCCTACGCTCGTCTTTCTTTTTAAATATTTAATAATTTATTCCCTCTCGATCTCGAACGCCTCTTAAATCCGAAAAGTTCCTAGATATCTCGGAATATAAAAGGGACCAAGATAAATTAAATATTTAAGAATAAATATTAATATAGTGGATATATATTAATTATAACCGTTACTTTACCGATAACGATAAGATCGCTTATATAGAATTTAAATTAATTATCGGTAAAAAGCCCTTTAATTTAATAAACTATTATTAAAAGAAGAGTTTTTATACTTTAATTAATTTTATTAATTAACGAAAGAAGTTACGAGAAGTATATAATAACCCGTTTAAATAAAAGGATACTCGGAATTATATCCGGGAATTTAAATAAAACTTTATACTTTTTAATAAATACTTTAACCTCGTTATTTAAAAGAAGGAATATTCTCGAATAAAAAACGAATCTTTAATTAATATTATAAAATATAATATTAATTATATTATTTAATAGGCCTTTATCTCTTAAAGGAAAATTAATAATTAACGGTTATATATCTTTAATAAATACGTCCGTATATACTCCGAAATCGACTAAAAACTTTAGTAGATTTAATATTATTTATCTCGTTAAAGTACTACTTTTATTAAATTAAAATAAACCTCGAGGAGGTTTATTATACTTTTATTAATTTCTACCCTTATAACCCGCTTTATTATAACGAGTACTTTTATCCCCGTTATTATAACTCTAACTCTTTTATTTAGGGAGTTAATAGACCTCGATTCTATTTAAATTATTATTAAAGATAAATTAACGAGAACCCCGGTTATTAAAATTATTTATAAAAAATAAAGGCTTTACTTCTATTATAAATCGTTTAAATATAATATAAAAACTTATTTAATTAAACTAGCTAGTCTCCGATCTAGTATTATAACTATCGTCGACGACGACGAGAGTATTATAAGAGGAGTTACTTTAAACGCGGGAAAAGAATAGTCTCGGTATAAAGTTATATATTAGGATTATAGGTACCTAGAACTCTATATATACTTTTTTATTTATTAATTATATCGTTTAATATACTTTCGTTATTAATTAAGTTTTTATTTAAGTTTATTATATAGCTTTTTAAAACTAACCCTACTTTTTATAATAAATATATAGTTATTTTTTATTAACTACGGAATAACTAGACCCGAATTAAAATTAAAATTTTAATTAATACTAGTATATCCGGTTATCTTTTTATTAATTATAATTTTATATATATTTAGTATCTACCCCTTCGCTTTTTTCGTTATCTTTATATTATCCGACTCTTTAATAATATATTTACCGCTATAGAACGTATTATTTATATCGTAGAAACGATTTTAAATATTTATAGTTATTAGGAACGAATAGTTTTCTTTATTATTAAATTTAATTAATACCCCGTCGTAATCGGCCTATTATACCTCTACCGTTATAAAGTTACTACCGATTTTTTAGATAATTTCTTAATCTTCGCTTTATATTTTTATTTAAGAAATTATACCCTAAGTCCCGTAAAAGTCTTCGTGGAAAATAAATTCTTTTTTATACCCTAAGAAAGTTTCTAAACCTAAAAATCCTAATTTTTAATTTTATTTAATATTTATATAAAGTAAACCCCGATTTAAAAGGAGTCGTTAGTATATAAAGAGCCGTTATTATTTATAAACGATAACGTTATTATTAAATAATTAATTCTAATTCGAGAGAAGTTATTTTAATTTTAGGTTTATTAATAATATATTTAATCCTAAATTTATAAAAAGTAAATATCGATTTAAGAAGAGTTAATTTAGTTTTAAGTTTATTAATAATATATTTAATTTTAAATTTATAAAAAGTAAACCTCGATTTAAAAAGAGTTAATTTAGTCCTAGATTTATTAAAAGTAAATTTAATTCTTAATTTAATTTAATACTCGTATAAAATAATTTAAAACTTAAAAGGAGTTACTTTAATTCTAAGTTTATTAATAATAAATCTAGATTTAAGAGGAGTTTTCCCCGTTTTAATCCTAGTTATTTATTCCTATAAAAACTAATTATAATAACGAGTATAATTATATCGTTATTATTATTAAATAAGGAAAAACGTTTAAAATTAAATATTATAACCTAGCCTCGCTTCGTTTTAAATTTTAGTATTAAGAATAACGAACCTAGTACCTAGTTACTTTTAATATATATAAAATAAAATCTCGATTATTTACCCGGCTCGTTAGGCTTAACGAGTAAACTATATTTAATTTATTATTAATAAAAATCGATCGATTCTTAAATATTCTAGAAGAAATCTCGATTTTAAATATTTAACCTCGTTAAGAATTTAAATATTATAAACCTAAACCCCGCCTTAATTAAAATTTTAAATTAAATATTTACGATTAAACCTAGAATTAAGTTATATTTAAAATAAATAAAAAACTTTACCTCGCCTCCGCCGTTATTTAAAAAAAACTTTAAATTTATTAAAATAATAAAAATATTAACCTAATTATAATTTTATTTACGCGGTATTATAAATTCTTAAATATTTTTTTAAGAAAAGACGTTAATACTTTACCCCCGTATCGGTTATATAATTATATTATTAAATTTAAAGAAGGGCTATAACCTCCGTTATTTAATTTATATAATATAAATTATAATAAAATCTTAAAACTCCGTCGTTACCTAGATAAAAACTTTAATAAAGTTTTTATTCGAGTTAATCGGTTTTATACCGCGTTTTTTATTTTATTTATAAAGAAATTTAACGGAGGTTTATATTTCTATATTAATTACCGAGGGCTAAATATTATTATTATAAAGAATAAATATTCTTTACCCTTAATATTAAAAACCTTAAATCGATTAAATCGTATTAAGGTATTTTTTAAATTAGATATTATATCTACTTTTAATCGCCTCCGTATTAAGGAGGGTAATAAAGAATTTATTATATTCTATACCCGATTCGGTTTATTCGAATATCTTATTATATTATTTAGATTATATAATAACCCTACCTCGTTCTAATATTATATTAATAATACTTTTTATAAATTTCTCGATAAGATTTATACTATATATCTCGACGATATTTTAATTTATAACGATATCGAGGAAGAGTATAAAATCTACATTAAATATATTCTTTAGAAACTCCGCGAGGCGGGGCTCTAAATAAATATTATTAAATACAATTTCTATATTAAGAAAGTTATATATTTAAGATTAATTATTATTACTTAAAAGATTAAAATAAATTTAAAGAAAATTAATACGATTTTAAATTAATTATAGTTAATTAATATTAAAGATATTTAAAGTTTCCTAAGGTTCGTTAACTTCTATCGGCGCTTTATTTATAAATTTAATAAACTCGTTATATTATTTATAATTTTAATTAAAAAAGGTACTATCTTCGAGTAAAATACTTAATATTAAATAACTTTTAATACTTTAAAAAAGGTTTTTACTTTTAATATTATTTTAATTTATTTCGACCCCGACCGTAAAATTATAATAGAAATAAATACGTTTAATTATATATCTAGGGGGGTTTTATCTTAATACGACGATTAAAATATCCTTCGTCTTATTATTTATTTTTTAAAGAAGTATAATCTTACCGAGTATAATTATAAAATCTATAATAAAGAGTTTATAGTAATCGTCCGTATATTCGAGGAATAACGTTTTAAACTAGAGGGATCTACTTTTTTTATCGAGGTAATATCTAATTATAAAACTTTTAAATATTTTATTTTATTTAAAATATTATTTCGTTATTAAGCGAGATAAAGTAAATTTTTATCCTATTTTAATTATAAAATTATTTACCGGCCCGATAAAGAAGGTAGTAAATTTAATATATTAATATATCGATTAAAAAACCTTTTTAAAGAGGGGGATAAATTAGACCCTAGATATTAATATTAATATTAAATTATATTAAAAAAAAAAAACCTAACTTTAAAAGTCCTTAAGAATTATATTTATAATATATTATTAAATATAACGACCCTAGTTTTAGTCCTAGTTACTTTAATTATATTAATAATAAATTTAGAGATTTTTATCTAGTTCTTTTAATTATACTTTATATTAATTTATATAACCCTAATAAACCTCGATATAAATATTAATTTAGAATTTTAGACCCTACCTACGTCCTACGAGCTTAAATTAAATAAAGATTAATTTATTAATTTAAATAAAAACTTATACGATACCCCGATTTATTAATTATAGGATATAATTAATTAAGCCGATTAATTCGCTTTTAAAATCCTAGAAATACTACGTTTTAGAATATATTATTATAGCGGAATTCCCCTCGTTAAATACGAAGATAAGGATAGAGTTCTCTACTTCCGAGGAAAAAAATATATTCCGAATTTTAATAAACTACGCCTTCGTTTAATTTAATTAATTTATAATAATATCGCGGGTAATTATTTAGGTTATATTAAATATTACGAATTAATTAATCGGGCCTATTAATAGCTTAATATCTATACTATTATTTAATACTTCGTTAGGAATTATTATATATACCGAAGAATTAAACCTTCCCGTTAATATATTTAAAGATAATTACGTTTATTACCGCCCCCGTAACGACGTTAAAGAGATATCTTAATAGACTATATAAATCCCCTACCGCTTTATACCTTTATAAGAATTATTTATTAATATATTCTAGTTTTCGTAGACCGTTTAACTAAGATACGGTATTTAGTATTAATTACGTCGATAAAAATAAACGAAGCCTACGACGCTTTTTATTAGAATATATAAAAACTTTATAGGTTACTAGATATCTTTATTTCGGATCGAGGATTTTAATTTATATCGAAGTTCTAGGAGGCTTTATATAAATATTTTAAAATTAATTAATATATATCTACCGGGTATTATTTTTAGACGGATAATTAAACCGAGTAATTTAATATTATAATAAAATACTACCTCCGTATATATATTAATTATATATAGGATAATTAGGTAAAATAGCTCCCTTAAGTAGAGTTTTCTAATAATAATACTAATTTTTTTAATACTTTAACCTCGCCTTTCTTAATTAATTATAATTAATATTTATATATTAGTTTCGAGCCTACCGAATCTTTATTCTAAGATTTTACTATTTAAGCCCGTATTTATTTAATTATTACTAATAAATTCGTAATATAAATAAAAGTCTTAAACGATTACCTCCGCGATAAAATATTTATTATTTAAATTATCTTTAAATCCTCGGCTAATTAACGAAGGCGCTTATATTTAATATATTTAATAAACGACTAAATATAATTAAATATTAAAAATCTAAATATTATATACTCTTTAATTAAACTCGACGATTATAATATCGGCCCCTTTCGAATCTCTAAAGTTTTCGATAATCCTCTCGTAGTTTAATTAAATTTTCCGTATTTTATAAAAATTTACCCCGTTTTCTACGCTAGCCTATTATAATTAATAATTAATAACTCTTTATTTAAATAAATCTAGTTTATCCAAGAATCTATAACTACCGAAGATAATTAATATAAATAATATATTAACGGTATTTTAAATTTTAAATATAATCGCCGTTATAGTTTATTTTTATTAAAGTACTACGTTAATTAAAAAGGTTTTATCGTTATATAGAAACCCTTCTAGTACTTTACCCGTTATTAATAATTTATCGATAAATATTATATCTCGAATCCTAGCGCCGCTAGCCTCTACGAATTATCGTATATTATTTAAAAGTATTAATATAAGGAATCTTTATTATTTTTATTTTAATTTAATTTTTAAAAAGTTAACCCCCGTTTATATTATATTTTATTCTTTATTTATTATTATCCCCTCGGTTATCGTTCCGTATCGGCTTCGACCGATATTTCGTATTATTATATAAATAAATAGTACCCTATAACTCAGCCCCGCCGTTATCGTTTATAGATAATAATATTAATATTTAGTTTTATCCGTATACCGCCGCCTATTCCCCGTTTTATTCTTTATTTATTACTATCGATAGCTCGAATACTTTAACGCGCTTTTATTTTAATTATTTCGTAACCCTAAATAAGATTTAGGGTTATAAAATCTAATTAATCGAATTAATTATTTATTTATCTCGTAGGAGCTCGACCTTAAAGAGGGGGCTATTATTATAATATAATTTTATTTACTTTAAATCTAATTTAGGTCTAAATTATTTTAATTTAATTTAATTTATTTTAAATTTAATTTAGGTTTAAACTAGTTTCCCTATTTCTATTTTAATATAGTCGGGATAAGAAATAAATAAATACTCTATATACTAACTTTTATTTAAATAATAACTGGCCCTATTTTAATTTTCGTTTTTTATCTTTTATTTTAACTTACTCCTATATTATAACTAGGTTATAATTTAATAAACTTGGTTATTAATTTAATAAATATCTAGATATTAATCCCGTCCCTTAATAATAAGTAATATAATAAATTTATATATTATTCTAATTATCTTCTTTAATATTTATCGATATTAATATTAAAATAACTTTTATATAATTCTTTATATAATTTTTCTTTAAATATATATATACGAGAAGATATATTTAAACTAGTTACTTTATTAACGGAGATTAAACGATATAAAAAAAGGTATATTAATAAATTTTAAAAATATATATATTATATTTAATAAATAAGCGATAATAAATTCGGTATTATTATTTATATTATAAGTATCTTTATTATATAGAGATAAGTCGTCGTTTTTTATAATTTAATTAGAAGTATTTTATTAGAATAATTTCTATACTATTTTATTTACGAGCTATTTCTTTAACTTTAAGAAATAAAAATATAAATTATTATATAAATCGTGTATCCAAAACGCCTTTATTAATTTAAATAATTAATTTTAAAATAGTAAATAAGATCTCGAAGATACTTTGAAGATTTCTAATTTTTATTATTAATTATCGCGTTATAATTTATCTTTTAATCGAGTTTTATTTATAAAGATAGTATTTAAATATATTATAGAATAATAACTAGATATAAAATAGAATAATAATATTTCGATAAAGCGGGAGTTTATATAAGAAGAATCGAGATATTAAATAACTACTTTACTAATTTAGGGCGGAGAAATAACGAAAAGAGAATATAATAATTTTTTTAATAAAAATTCTAAAATTAATAACTTCGAATTTAAGATCTTAAATTCGTAATTTTTTATTAACGTCGAGTATCTCGCTAAAACTATATAGAGCGCTATAATTATACTAATCTAGTTTCGATTCTAAATTATATTAATTTATAAATATTATATACGCGCGTAATATTCCCTAAATTAAGGCGGTATTATATACTATATAATTTATTTATTATTATATATATTTAATTATTAACTAATATTATTTAAACTAGTTTATTCTAATTTATTTTAAAATATTCAAAATTATCCCAAATATTAAATATATATTTAGTAACTTTAGATAAAAGTAGGTATTAAATTAATCTCTAGAGTTAATATATAAATTGAATAAATTTACGCGCTTTTATCCTCTTTTTCGATAAAATATTAATTTATCTTTTTATCGATATAAAGTATATTATCGAGTAATAATATAAAATAGTAATAACTAATACTAGAGAGTAACTAGTAACGAGATCTAGGTATACGTCCTATTAACTACGAATTTTTAGTTATTATTTATAATAGTCTAGAAAGTTAAAAGATCTTATATCGCGATATATTAAATTTATTTTATAACGGTATTTATATTCTTAATATAACTATAATATCGATGAAAAGAAATCTTTTTTTTCTTTTTCTTCTTCTTCTCCTCTCTTTTTCTTTAATAAATTAAAGTAATAAAGAATAAACCCTTTACGATATAATTAATTAGAAAAGTAACTATAGTCGCGGCCCGATATATTAAAAAAAGAGAATTACGAAAAGAATATATCTATTATACCTACGTATAAAAAAGAGTATAAAATAAATATATATATATAAAGTCGAAATTTTAGGCCTAAATTAAAGCTCCCGTCTAACTATTTATTAAATATTAATAATATTTAAATTATAAAGAGTTTCCTTTATTTTAAAAGTTATAAAATAAATATTATATAGAGTTTTATAAAACTAAATATTCTCCTCCGCCCTTAATAAATAGGTAAAATATAAATATATAAAATAAAATTTATATAAATAAAAGAATATTTATTTATACTTTTAAATACTAATTTATATAGGAGTCGTAATTTTAATAACTAGGTAATTATACTAAAATACCGGCGGTATATAAAATCTATTATAACGAAAAAATAACTACGTGTATATAGTTAAAAATAAAGATAAAAAAGTATAGAATAATAATAAAAAGAGATAATAGGACTAGCGTACCGGTATAATAAAATATATAATATTTAACTATAGTTATATTTATATATATTATAAAGATTTAGGCTCGTAACGAAAATAAATAATAAATTTTAAAAGAATAAATAAATATAAAAAATAAGATAACGAGGTTATTTAGAATTAATATTAAATTACTAACTTTAGAAATTTACGCGAAGAAGAAATTTAGAAAAAGAATTAATAATATATAAAAAGACTTATTAATTAGTAGGTTAAAATATTTAAAATCGAGGTTAGAGATAAATTAAAATTTTTATCCTCTTAAAAGATTTCTTCAAGAACTAGTTAATAATATTATCGGGTATTATACGTATTCTATAGAACTCTTTTATAAGCGAAGTAATCTTATTTAAATAAATATATAATTTAATTAATTAATTAATACTAAAGAGTAATAATTAATTATATTATAAAATAATAATTAAATATATTATAAGCTAGTAATAGAGTAATAATAAACAATATTATATATAATAAATAAAGTAATAACGGAGTATATAATAGAGTATATTATAGAATATATAATAATATAATAATAAAATATACTATAAAGTATATTATAAAATAGAAATAAAATAGTAATAAAGTAAATTATAGAATAATAATAAAATATATTATAAAGTAATAACGATATAGTAATAATATATAATATATAATAATAATAGAGTATTTTATATTTAAAATTATTTACCTTAATTTCCTTTTTATAATTATTTAATAATATAAAGAGTTTTCGATACTTCTCTTCGATTTTACTAATAATATTTAGATAATAAATTATTAAAAGTCTTTTTTATTATTAATACCCTCGGTATATATTATAAAATAATAAATAAATCTATATTTATAATAATAAAAATCTTTTTATTATTAAAATTAATATTAAATTTTACCGGAGTAAATAAAGGAGAGATTCTATCTTATATTAAAAATTAAGAATTTTTCGTAAATTTTCTTTTTACTTCTAGTTTACCCTCGTTCTTTTTATTTTTTATATTATATCGATAAATATTAAATAAATTTAATAAATATCGAGGATTTAATAATTATTTATAAATATATTTAAATTAATAATAAATTCGTTAAATGTAAAAGAAATTATCTTAACTCGAATATATAATTAATATTTATAAACGAATATTAAATATAATAATAGTATAATTATATTCTATAACGGCGGTATTAAATAAAATATTTCTCGGTATATATTAATTAAGTTTTTAATCGACGAGTTTAGATAAATAAATATTCTCTCTTATAAATATAATTACTAAATAACTTTATTCTATAGTAATAATATTAAAGAGGGTATTTCTCGATATATATTATTTAAATTTATAATAAACAAGTTTATTATAAAAAATATAAATTGATATAGTATAGAGTATTATTTTATAAATTAAAGAAAGTCTATTCGCTATTTATCTACGCGTATTTCTAAGAAATATTAAACTTAATTTTAAATTTTTATAAAGAATTAAGACTTACTTTATTTAATATAAAAATTTAATAATAATATAATCGTAAACTTTCTAGATATATTTTTATATTTTTATATAATTAATATAAAATATCCGTTTAGAGTCTAGAATAAGAAACGAAGTTTAATATATAAGAGATTATATATAGATATTTTTATCTTCTTTTTATATATAAAGTTCTCTTTGTTTTTTTTAAACTTTTCCTCCTCCCCTCGTAATACGTTTACTTTCTACTATACTCGGGCGCCCTCTTCTATTTTTATACGTGTCTCGAATCTTTTCTCTAGAGACGTTTAGTTATATAGTAGTAAATATCGCTACTAGTAGAGCTACTCACTTTCGTTAAATATAAAATAGCCTAGATATACCTTAACTTCAACTGTGTATCCTTCCTCAGCTGAAGTATGTCGGTATAATGTATAGTAATTATGGGGTCGCAGCGCGAGTTGTCAGTATTTGGCTGATTTGGAATCGAGTGGCGGGCTTTTGGATTCGAGACATCTCTGGCTCGGCGAGAAGCATGATTGAGGGTCGTGTAGAACAAGACCCGTCGTACCCAATAGAGATAGGTTTCATCATGAGAATGAATGCCGAAGTATGCGCGTTGTTTGGATTTGAATATCAATGCCATCGTAGTAGCCTCGTCATGGCCGTTGCTATTAATCTAACCAAGACGCTAGCCGGCTATTAACTGTGGAATCCCGAATTCCTGAATTACTTGATCGCTTGCGTGACCATTCGTCAATGCCCCTGGTGGTGAACCCTCATATGAATTGAGCGCGCGGAGTGTCATATCAGGTTGAGTGGGTATAAAATGCTCATATCTGCCGCGTGGTAGTACAAGGTTCATTATGATGTGGCCCAGTCCTGACAGATGACGTGCCTGCCATTGTTGAGATTGGGGTCGTTGTGGGATTACGCTGCTTCTACTTTGAGCTTTTGGCTCGTTCCTTTCTCGTGTTGAACCTTCCACCTCTCATGGCTTCTGTTGATTCGATTTGATTATTTCCTGAGGGCGGTGTATCTGACTTGGACGAACAGCTGTTTGGATCTCTTGATAGCTTTTTCGGGGCCGCAGTAATCCTTGCTGTGTGCGAAGTACTCGTCGTAATGGACAGGCGCATAAGAAGTCTTCTCATAAAGCCTTATCTCCGCCATTGTTTGCGTTGGGCTCCGCTTCTAAGCTTCTGTAGGACTGTTGAAGTAGGTGTTGTAAGACTTGCGTTTCGAATAGCCTATTTCTTGGAACTTCTGAAGAAGGTTTACTTACTTGGGGTAGGATTAAGGCTTGAATCGACGGAACCGCTGTTAGAAGAGACGATGACGGAATCCTCTTAAAAAAGGGGTCCTACCTACCTAGTTCCTGGCCGAGACTATTCTCTACTTAAGTTCCCTGTACCTTAGCAACCACGCAATGTGGTATATACGGAGCAGCCTTCTCCTTCACTGGAAAACGCGTCTTTTACCTCATCGAATGAACCGCCGACCAGACTCGGCTTTCTTCACCCACCTCTCTAGCTGCCCTTTTCGACTGCCTCCCTGATCTAGCGCCCGTAACGCCTTACCTTCAGTTCACTCACATTCTACGGTAATCCGAAAACTTGCGATTTGGGTTTGGCAAGAAAATGGATACAATCGCGTAGACTATGCGAAATGACACATGGGAAGAAGACGAGACTGTGGTTGAGGCCTAGACCTAGTTACACGTTCAGAAGTTGGGCTTGCCTCACCGTACTGGAAAGAATACGACGATTCACAAGAGAAGTATAAATCCAGCTAGGTCTCGCGAAAGGCTTTTCCGCATAGATTATCCCCTTTTGTTCCAAACGCGGTGCCACCACCTATGATTGTATCAATCACTCATCGCTGACCAGATAGATCGCCTCGGCGGAGTACGTCTTTACAGTGATTTACATCCACTTATGCAAGCTTGACGTGGGACCAACGCTCATTCAAGTCTCTCGAGGCAGATTCAAGACGCAGCCTCATATCGAATATGAGGAAGGAGGGTCGCGCGCTCGAAGTTCGGACCAGACGTGTTCGCTGTCAATTGGGGCTTGCCCCCGCAAACTCGTGTATACCTTACGACACTGTAGGTCATTTAGCGTGTGCAAAACTCATGATAATTCTTGGCAATATCGATCACTACAACCCACATGATCTAATTATTCGAACCCTATTATCTCAACGGAAACTCTACTGATCTGATTTTTAAAATTTTTTTTGGAATCGCGAGATTAGAATCTATAAGTTTTATATATAATAGTTTTTTATACGGGCTATATCTAATAACCTAGAATTCGTATACTCGATTACGAAATTTGGTAAAGATCTCGTTAAAATTCTAAATTATTAAATATAACCCGTATAAAAAACTATTGTATATGAAACTTATTGATTTTAATCTCGCGATTTCAAAATATCTCTAATAAGTTAGATTAGTAGAGTTTTCGTGGAGATAATAAGATTCGAATAATTAGATCATGTGTATTATAGTGATCGATATTGCCAAGAATTATCATAAGTTTTGCACACGCTAAATCCGCCCCCGGTATAATTTATAGTTTACCTAGAAAAGGCCGGCTAAACTCTAGGTTATTACTTCCACTAGCTGCCTCCCGGGTAACACTGCAGGCAACCTTACAGGACCAGACACGGGACCAGACACGGGACCAGACACGGGACCAGACACTATAGACAACTGTAACCTTCACCGTCTTCCTATCGACTTGCATTTAATAACTTCTTCTTCACAACAATTTATAGAATCACAACTTGCCTAAGAAATCAAGTATCTCTCTTTCTCCATAGTAACCGCTTTACTCTTCCGACTGCAACTGTGTGTATACATTTCTTTATGAATACACAACTCACCTGCAAGATCGTCCTTGTACCCTGTTTATACCCGTATCTTCGGTATAGTGCTGATTCGTTGTCCTCTAGAAGTGTTTGCTTGAGGGCCCTGTAAAACATATTCCAGCCAGTTGAACAGGTCAGTCTCCCCTCATTTAATACAATCACACGATTCACTGCCGCTACCATGGCCTTCCGTTCCCCGAATCCCGGTTGCTTACCTTACTTACGTGGCTTCGCAAAGTACTGGTCGAGCCTGTTCGATATGAGGCTATCAACTTCAGGACGTAAATACCAGTCCCCTATTACGGCCTTTGCTCTTCAACGCAATCAGCACACTGTTCGCCGGACAACTATGTCGCCGTCGGACCGTTCTTCTTGGCTAGCCTCTGAGCTATCAGGTCGACCTCCGTCCTATTGTGCTATACTCAAAGCAGAGGCTTCCACGGCGGACATTACTCGTCTCGAGTCCCGTATACAGCACCAGTGGGCAATCTTCAAGCCAAATACAACCTCCAAGCCCGAAAACGAGGATCAGAATACTGGAACCGAGGACTCTGCTAAGGGTTCAGCCACGGAGAGTCAAAACGTGGAATCTCCAGATTCTACGATCGAAGCAAGGCGCGAGGAGAACAATTTCGTATGTGCCCTATCACCCTCAAAATAACAAATAGTACAGAACACTAATCATGTCAGATTGTTCTCCCGTGCAACGTTATATCATTCAATCTTCCCAAGAAGGACCCAAAATTGATTGAAGAATTACGCACCGAGCTGTCATTCATTGACAGCCTTAAGGAGCAAGGACTGACGTGGGCATGCCGTCAACAGGTCAACGCACATCTGGACCTCGCTCGTCTCACCCAGTCTGCTCCATTAGCGTCGCCGTACAATCACGAGCCTAATGCTGCTGGCCAGGGCACTTTTGCGTATGTTCTCGATAGCTGGGGTGGTACCCTACCTCACGCTTCGACCGAATTCATCGCCGACTTGGAGAATCGTTTTCTGAAACTTCCTGAATCAGACTTCACGGGCACAGGCCAGCACGATACAAGTGGGCACGGCATGACAGTTTCTGCTCTTATTGGCGGTGCAAAATACGGTGTGGCGAAAGAGACTACCATTATACCCATCAAAGTGCTAAGTGGACCGAAACAGCTTGGAAAACCTGCTTTTACAATCAGTGCGCTCAACTTCGTCCTCAAGCACGCCAAGAATAACAACGTTGTCCACAGATCAGTGGTTAACCTCAGTCTCAGCACGATGATCGACTCAGAAATGAACGAGACAATCGACAAGCTGAACGCATCTGGACTTCTCTGCGTGACTGCATCAGGTAACGACAGATACGACACGTCTTGGGTCAGCCCTGCCTCCGCCGAGATGGCTTTAGCAGTTGGAGCCGTCGGTAGAGATGACTGCGAAGCCAATTATTCGAATGCTGGCAAACACGTCGCAGTCTTCGCGCTAGGGGACGCTAACGCTTGCCAGATCAAAGGTACTCATTTCAAGCTACCTCGTCTCGTGCTCTACTGACACCTTTGCAGATAACGAATACTCCATAACTCCTGAGTCCGGCACGTCCTTTGCTGCTCCCCGTGTCACAGGCCTAGCTTTAGGCATTCTCAGTCGGCACAAGGATCACATACTCAAACCACAAGAGCTGAGAGACCATATCCTGGGGCTTGCTGCAGAAAAAGCTGTCAGACTGCGGTCTCAGAGCACCAAGTTGGTGAGGGTCCTCGAGACACAGGCGACCGAGGCTTGATCCGCAATAGAGGGTGACTCAAGCCTTCCTTTCGAGTTAGCCTGACCTTCATGCCTTTTTTTCCACCTGCTGTAACGAGGCCATGCCATTATTGCTTCTCACATGGTGTATACGAGAAGAACACGGTAGAATAGAAATGAAGGAGATTTCCCAATATGAACCAATCTTGAACATTACAGAGTATCGATCAGGATATCGTATTTCCGTACCTGAACTCGTACTTATACCGCGAGTACCATGCAGAGCCAGGGTCATAAACTTCGTTCCGATGTCTTAAGAGCTAACACAAACTCCGGAAGTGTTGACTAGGTACTCTCCGTAACCTTTATCCTATAGCGAGGTCAGTATTACCCTAAGCCGCAGCGACGAGTATTTACTATCGTCACGACAGCTGTTTGCGATTATCTTGATCTTGTCTCGAGTAGAAGAGGTTACCCCCCAAGCGTCCAAACTCCCTAAACCGTCCGAGGGCGCATAATACTATTCCCCGTTACGCAAAATCTACTCCTTACTTCCACTCACCCAAATCATATAGAAAAAGTCCGAAAAAATCCAGAGATTTAGATTAGACCTCACAGATAACACTACTTTAATCTTGGGTTCTGATTCGCACTGAATAGTAAGGGAAGAATTAATAAAAATCGGTACTTTTAGTGGTTTATGCGTCGATCATTTTTTTTGCGTGGCGGCGAATACGAGGTCATGTTTTAAAGTATTGGAAAATGGCTACCGTAGCCAAGCCGGCCACCGTATACCAAAACTCGCCTTTTCTAATCTTCGAATCTTCCTATTAAACCCTATAATTAATTAGATATCGATAGCGTAGCGAATATATATAACTTTAAAAATAAAAATCTTATTATAACTAGATATAAAAAGTAATAGTCTTAATTATCTAAACTATATAATAATATTTATATAATTACTACCTAAAATAAAGAAACTATATAAGTTAATAAAATTCTATAATCGCTAACTAGTATATTTCTAATACTTTAAATTATAACTTTATAATATTATATACTCTCGGTTTATTTATATAAAAGAGTTAAAGCCCGTAGACTCCTCGCGCCCTTGAACCCGTATTTAATATATATAAAATTATTATAGAAATTTAATAATCTCGATTATTATAACTTATATTTATTTTATTAATAAATTATATAAAATCGTATTACTAGTCTTTATAAACGTCTTTATATTATAATAAATAAAATTAAAGTCTTTAAAATATCTATATATATTAATTAAAATATAGTAGTTTTTTTTTACTATTCTTTTTCACTTCGACTCCGTTATTATTTTTCCTCGCCGCTTATTATTCCTACCGCGATACTTATTTATATAATCGATAGTAATAGTAAATATAAGGTATTTGTATTTCTATAAATTTATTAGAAGCCTAGTATTATTATCGCTAAAACGTATTATTATATAAATACTATATATCGCTAGGAGTAGAATATTTATATATATAAAATAATAAATATTTCTAGGTATCGTTATATAGGGCGCCTCGGCCGGTTTTATATTATTATAAAAAAGACTTTTCTAAAGTATTAATAATAGTATTAATAAATATATTAAAACGAGTTAATAAAGTTTCTTTACGAAGAGTAAAATATAATAATTAACTAGTTTATTATTTATAGATTTTTGAAAAGTAATAAATTTAATTATAAATATTTAAAGAGAATAAAAGACCGCTAGAACTAACCTCTTTATATTATATATAGAATATTTATATATAATATTACTACCGAGTAATTAGTATTTTTAAATAAATTAATTTTCAAAATATAATCGGGGTAAAGAGGAATAGCCTATAAATTAATTAGCGATTTTATTCGGTATAACGCCGATATAAAAAAGAGTATAATTTAGAGTATTCTCTCTACGTATATAATTAATAATTATTTACCCTATATTAATATTAAAGAAAAATATTTAAATATTAAATAATTCCTAATTTAATTAATTAATAAATTTCTATTTTATTATAACTCCTTCTTAGGCCCGTAAAGTATAATAATTCTAAATAACTCTAATATTTATTTAGATACTCGCGTATATTAATTTATTAAAGAAATAGAATTATTATTGAAATACTTATTTTCTTATCTACTCAATTTTAATTCTATCGAGTTAATTTTGAATCTCTTAAAGATATAGATAAAATACTATTTCTAAAATCTATATACCCGATTTAAAGGTAATTTTAAAAGATTTCTATAATTTATAATATAAAAGAATAAATATAATCGCTTTATTATAAAGTATTTTAGTTATTATATCGAAAAATATATATTCGAGGGTAATTATAAAACTCTATAAAGAGAATTTAATATATAGTCTAGATAAATAATATAAATAAATAAAAGAATAATAAATTTATTAATATTATAAAAGTAGAAGTAATTTTTAATATTATTATTAATTCTAGTTTTAATTATTAATCGAGATATCGCCGGCGATATTATAGTAGTAATAATTAAAAAATTTATATATAAAACTTTACCCCTAGTCTAAATATATATATAACTACTAGTTATAAAATATACTAAGTTAAATTAATATATAGTATTACGAAACAAGTTTTAGAGATAATTTTTATAAATAATAAAATTTACCCTCTTTACTACTCTAAATTACTATGAAAATTTTCAAAATTATATAAATCTAAATATCTCTAGGCCATAAAAAATCGTTTATTATATTATTTAAAAATAAAATTTATTATTTATTTAAAATTAATATATAAACCCGCCTAGTAATTATTTATTTTACTTTTAATATTCTCGTTTTCATTATTACTAAATTTATAATATAATTAAAATTACTTTTTATCACTATTTTTATTTTTATATTTTTTTAAAGTTTTTTAAATTATTTTTAAAACTTTTTACTAGTTCGTTAAATATACTTTATAAATTTACTATTATTTTATATAAATAAAAAAATAAATTTATTATATCCCGTAAATTATCTAGTTCCTAGTACTCTCGTTTAATAATAATTTTAGTTTTAATTATACGACGCTTTTTACCCTCCCTCGTTATATTATTTATTTTTTAATTCTAGAAATTTTCTTATATCTTTTCTTTATAAAACGGGCCTATAATCGGGCTAGATTATATTATTATAATTATTACTAAATCGCGATCTAGATTAGGAACTAGATTTAAAATTAGAGTTAAAACTAGAGTTAGAGTTAGAGTTAACTCTATTTAGAGAAAAAGAGGATATTAAAAATGAAATTAAAAATGAAATTAAAAATATTATAATAATTAATAAAGAGAGGGTATTAGAATAAACCATTATTATAATATTAAATAAAATAAATATAACGTAGATTCTAACTTTTTTAATATATTATTTAATATATTAAACTCTAAATAATATATTAAACTCTATCTTCTTTTTATATTTATTCTAGATTTAATTTATTTATTTATTTTATTCTTCTCGTTTATTATCCCGTCTAGTCTTAATAATAAATACTCGATATATAATAATAATAGAGTCTTAATCCAATTTAAGTTTAATATAAAATAGTTAAAATAAATTTTTAAAATTATATTATCTCGACTAAAGTTTATAATTTTAATCTATAAATATTATTAAATAATATCGAGCGAGTAATATATACCGTTATAATTTATAAAGTAAATAATATAATCGTTAATTATACTAGTCTCTAGCGTATTTTTATTTATCGATTAATTATTAAGAAAAATTACTAACCTACTCGTTTTTATTTTAATAATATATTATATTCTCTTTTTATTATATTATTTATATACGTCGATAAACTAGAGATTATATTAGGGAATTAATAATACTAATTAATCTTCTATTAAAAAAGAATTTTATATAATTAATATATTTAATAATAACGACGAGATACCTACGAGATAAGTGAATAGAGTTAGGAAAATTAAAATAGAAGGAAAACGGAGGGAAGAGATAAATAATATTTTAAAATAATTATAATTATCGGCTACTAACTAGTAAAAAGAGGAGATAAATTATCGATAAATTAGAGTTTTTAACCGACGAGGTTTCTTTAATAATTAGTAAAAACTACTAGTAACCCTATTAGGAAAATATTCACGAAACTCCCTTATTAATAAAGTAGTTTTACTAGAGTAAGTATATAAATTAATTAACTAATTAAACGACGAGATAATAATTTAGTTTATTATTTTATTTTAATTTTAAAATAAACTCTATTTAAATATTTTATAAAACTATATTAAAATTAATAAAAGAGATATATATACGATTTATCTACTATTATTTAATTTAATCTAGATAATACTCTTAATAAAACTTTCCTCAAAATTGTATTATTTTATAATATTATAAATAAGACGATTTAATTCGTCGATATTAAATATCTTTTTATACTACTCGGTTTTATATTTAAAAATTATAACTAGTTACGATTATTTAATTTTAAATCCTATCGATAACTAGGTTTTTAAAATAGTAATAACGATAAAGAAATATTATTAAATTTATTAATTAACTAGATTTTCTTCTTTTTCTTTTAATTTACGATTTTCTAGATTTTTAAAAAGAGAGTATATATAAAAAGAAGAGTATTTATAATATATTCTCTCTTCTTCTTTAATAATAATATATACTCTCTCTTTTTTAATAATAGTAGTAACGATAATAGTATTTTATTTAGTAATTTATTTAGTTTTCTAAATTTTTTATTATATATTTTTCTTCTTTTATAATATTTTATATTTCTTTTAATCTACCTTCTCTTTTATTATTTAAATTAAGATATTTTTAATAATAATTTAATAATTTATTTAATTTATAATTACTTGTTATTTTATATTAAAAGGACTCTAGGTTATATATATAAATTTAAAAAACGATTTATATTTACTCCCCTCTTTCTATTTTTATATAATATTATTTCTAATTACTAAGTTTTATTTTAATAAATTAATAAAGAATATACGACCCCGCCCTATTATTAAAGAGGAGGACTAACGAGAGGGAGAGCGAGAAATAAAGAGTATTAATAATAATTATTTAAAAATAAATTTAGAGCGAGTAGAATATTAACGACGTTATTAAAATATAATAAATAAAACTAAATAATTAAATAATTAATTAATTAATTTATATATTTACCTTAGTAAAATTATTTTATTAATAAAGGAGTTCCTCGAATACTCTTTTAATAAAGTTACTAGTAATATTTACTAATTATTAAAGAAACCTTATCGATTAAAAATTTTAATTTATCGATAATTTATTTCTTCTTTTTACTAGTTAGTAGCCGATAGTTATAATTATTTTAAAATATTATTTATCTTTCCCTCCGTTTCTCTTCTATTTTAATTTTAGATTTTATTTATTTATTTTATAAATTTATAGGCCGCTTTATTATAAATTTATTAAATAATCGATATCTATAACTCTCCGGCCGGCGGTTTCTTCTTTTTTTTCCTCTTTTTTATAAATTTAAATATATCGCTAGGTCCTAGTAATAATTTAAATTATATTAATTATTCTTTAATAAAAGAGAATTAATCGAGTTATCCCGTTTTTATTATTTACCGCGCGGTTATATATATATTTTAATCCTATATTAATATTTTCTTAAAATTATATATATTTATTTATTCTATTAACTCTTTTTTATCCCTAGCTAGTTCCGGGTAAAATAATAATATATATTTTATATTTTATTTCCTTTATTTATACTAGTAACTAGCGCTACGGACTATAGATATTTTTATTCGGTATAGAAATTTATTTAATTCGATTTTACTATATTTTAATTATATTATTATAAAGTTTTTAATCTTTTTTAATTAATTATAATAATCGAATTAATCCCCGAATAAATCTCTTTTTTAAACCGGGTTTATCTACAAAAGTGTAGGGTAAACTTTAAGCGCTATAAGCGCTCGTAAGCCGGTTGAGCTAGTTTGAGCGGGGTGATACTATATCTTAACTCTAGAGCGATATAAGCGCTCCTGAGAATGTTTTTAGCTCGTGAGAATGCCTAAATTTAGAATGCGCCACCAACATGGCCCCCATGCATGGCCCCACTTATGGCCATGGCCCTATTCCATTCATGGCCATGGCCCCATTCCATTCATGGCCATGGCCCCATTCCATTCATGGCCATGGCGCATTCCATTCATGGCCAAGGCCCCCAATCATGGCCAAGGTCCTGTCGTTGTCGCACCACATAAATGCACCTGGCCAAACGTCGCCATGTATCCGGTGTCGCATAGCCCAGGCGTCACCCCCGCGTAGATTTCGCGCGAATCGATTGAATCCGGGAATCAAAAGTTACTGGCGTTAGGGGTGGTTCCGGGGGGTCGCTGCCGTCGATAGGGGCGATCATGGAACATCATGTATACGCATATGTATAGGCCATAAATGGGGGTATGCGCGCATCTATGGGGGCAAGAATGGCCATGTATGCGCATATCTATGGGCCATGAATGCGCATATCTATGGGCCATGTATGCGCATATCTATGGCAGCAGCAATGGCCATGTATGCGCGTATATCTATAGCAGTAGTAATGGCCATGTAAATAAATAATCCTGAGCGGCCCTGAGCGGCCCTGAGCGAGCCTGAGCGAGCCTGAGAATCCTAAATAACCCTGAGCGAGCCTGAGCGGGCCTGAGAATCCCTAATTAAATCTGAGCTATTTTAGCGCTCGCGAGCGGGCCTAAATACTCCGAGTAAATTAGGATTCTTAGAGTCGCTTGCACTTTTATAGATATTAATAGTTTATATAAAAATTATTATTTTATAACTCTCTTATTTATTTAATTATTATTAACGGGCCTAGTTTTTTATCCTCTAGTCGATAATTTTAATATCCTAGTATTCTTCGATATCTTTTATTAAATTTATTTAATTTTTTCTTCTTCTTATAGTTATATTATTTTATATTATTTTTTAAATTTTAAAATACGAAGTACCTAGGCTTTCTTTTCCGTCGATAATATTAAAGATATTTATTATTATTTACTTTCTCTACGCTAGAGTTTATTCTAGATTCGTATATTTTTTATAATTATAATTAAATAAGTCCCTCGATTAATTTAATATCGTATTATTAAGTAGTTTAATTAAAGGTCGATTAACACGATTATTAATTTAATCTCGAGTATTAAAATTAAAATAGTTTTAAATACTTTTAAAACCGTCCTAAAATAATTATTCTAAATAATTACTAACTTTTTTATATATCTCTTTATAATCTTTATTTTTTTTTAATTAATAATATATCGGAGTTATAAACGTTAATTTTAATTTAATTACTATATTATATATTATTTTATACTTCGCGAAGGTAGCGCTCTATATTAAACTAATTACGTATTTTATAATATAGTTTTAATTAGTCGCTCTAGTTTTAATTTAGGTTAAATATAGTTTTTATTTTAATTTTAAATCGATATATAATCCTAAAATTTTAATACTCGCTCTAAATTCGATAACTACGTTTTTAAAATTTATTGTTATTTCTATATTAAATTTCTTTAATATTCGAGATATATAAACTAGTTTATATTTCTAGGGGGTAAATAATACTCTATAAATAATTATTTATTTTAAATAAATATAGTAGGTTTATTTTAATTCGTATAGTTCTTTTTAATCCTCTCGTTATAGCGAGTAAATAGATATCGTTTACGAATTCTCCGACCTATATTAATAAGTTTATCTTAATATAATCTTTAATTAATAGTATATTAAAGAATAAAAAGAGTACTAGTAAAATAAGTAATTTTTATAAGATACTTATTATTACTTTCTCTACTATACTCGTCCTTTCTTTAAATATTACGGATATAGTTTTATCCGATAATAAGTTTATTATTTAATTAATAATTAGGCTAGGTATATCTTTTATTTATAAATTATATAATAATCTTTTATATAAAACGTTATTAAACGCTCCCGTTATATTTAATAATAATAGATTTACTATCTTTCCCCTCTCGTTTTTACTATAATTTTATAATTCTATATATTATATTTATAAAAGTCTTTAGCGCGGTTTTTGTTAAATACTTTTATTTAATTCTTATTTATTATAGTAATAATAATTCGTATTCCTTTATTATATTATTTAACTTTTTAGAGATAATTACTTCTAGCGCTTTATTAAATATATTAAAAAGTATAATAAATCTATATAATTTTAACTCTAAATAATCGCTTTTCTTCGATTTTTTAAAAATTATTATATTAATTTTCTTAAAGTACCTCGGGTAATATCTTTATCTAAAATAGACCTAGAATAAATAAATAATAATATTTATTACTCCCGTTTTTATTATAATTTTTAGGAATTAATTCGAGATTCTAGTTATTCCTAATACTTTATTAATAACTAGATACTATATTATTTTATATATTTCTATTTTAATTATTTCCTAGTTTATTTTAATAGATTTCAAATATTTTATTTTATTAATATTACTTAAATCTACCGTCGGTAAAGAGGGGAATAATACTCTTTATAAAGTTTTTATTTTACCTTTAAAATTTCTAGTTTTTCCTCTATTATTATCTTTAATAACTAGGAATTAAAGAAGTTTTTTAAAATAATTATTTTTCTCTCTTTTTTATCTCGCGAGTTTTTATACTCCCGCTGGCTTTAACGAGACTTTATATATATTTTCCTATTAAAAAAATTTTCGTTCTTCGAATTATATATATTTTTTTATTATTTATTATATTTAGGGCCTCTCCCGTTTAGGTATTTCGATTTTATTTATATTTCTTTATATATTTCTTTACTTTTAATATAATATTAATATAACGGGAGTTTTAGTAAAATTTAGCTCTATAATATAAACGAGTTTATAAAATTATAAATTCGATAATTTTTTAAAAACCTCCTATTATTTTATTTAAATATTAATTAATATTTTTATTATTTTTTTATTTTAGTTTCTTTAGTACCTAATAAAGAGACTTTATATTTTATTATATTTCCTCTCGGGTAATATTATTCTTAATCTTTTTTTAGGTATAATAAATATATAATATTACCCCTTTTTATATTTACTCGAATTCCGTTATTATTAATTTATAATTAGAGTTATAATATAAATCTTAACGGATTATAAAATTATTTATAACCTAGTATACTCCTCTTGTAAAAAATAATAAATTAATTATATTTTCTTATCCTCGGGCTTTTTATATAATATATATTTTTAATAACCCTAATTTTATTTCCCTCGACTTTATTATCTCTAAGAGATAATTAATTATAATATAATATATATATCGCCTAGTATTATTTTAGTTAAAGTAGTAAAGGTTAAAATTCTTTAAAAATATATATTTATTTTCCTCTACTAGTACTTCCTCTAGTAATAATAATATTAACGGATTATTAATCGAGGTATATTATATTAATAATAAGTTATATATATTATAAATATATACCTTTTTATAATAAAGAATTCTTTAATTAATAACCTCCTTCTTTTTAATTTTATCCGATCGAGATTCCTTTTTATTTCTTCGCCCTTTTAATATAATTTTTATAAAATATAAATCGCCTTTATAATAAATTAGTTTTTAGTTATTTATATCGATTTCTTTATTTATATAAAAGTATATACGGGTCTCTAGGCCTCCTTTATATATTAAATAAAAATAATTAATACTATTATTATATAGCGCCTAGGTAGTAGAGTTTTAACTAGGTTTTTAAATAATTAAAATATTACTATTTTTAATTTATTTATTTTAAAATCATTTATTATTAACTTCGATTCCTTTTTAATATTATATTATATAATTTTAAATTAGATATTATAATTTATTACGCGTTAATATTATATTTATAAATTCTTTATTTATTTCCTAGTTATTTAATAATATTAATTCTAGCCGGTTTTTATTTAATTAATCGAATATTATTCCTAAAAAGTTATTTAGGACTTAAAGGATTATTTATTTAAATATTATTATTAATTTATTATTTTATCTCGGTTTCTCTATTTTCCTAGGTATAGTAATAATATCTTGGATTTTATTAATTATATTCGTTATTATTTTACTCTTCCTCGCGTCTTTAGCCGGTATTAATATAAATTTATTATTAATTAATTATACCTAGGAGTTTAGGGTTATTATTTTTAATAATATCGCGAACTACCTAGATTTATTCTTTAATTTTTATTAGATTCGGTATATCTCTTTTTACCTAACTAGGTATATTTTACTCTAGGATTTATAATATTTAAAATAAACTACGTAGCGCTTTTCCTTCGGGCTTTTAATACTATATTTATATAATTAATATAATTCTATATATATCCCGTATTTAGGCTAGTTTTTATAAATTAAAATTATATAATCGTATCTTTAATAATTAAAATATTATTTTAAATTATTTATTCTCTTTTATTTTTAATATAGTAATAGTTATTCACTTTCTAGGAACCCGTCCGTTACTAGTTTATTTATTATATCTAGGTCCGGGATCTCTAGAAGAAATATTAAATACTTTTTTTTATAATTATATTTATCTAGTTTAAAGGCGAACTTTAATTATTTTATATTTATAATATTTAATCCCGGGTATAGTTTATAGTTATTCTTCTATAATATCTTTATTATTATTTTTTAATTATTTATATTATCGACCTCCTTCCTTATATTATATACTATTACTACGTAGGTTTATTTTAATATTCTCGTCGAGGGGTTAACGCTTTTTATTTATTTAATTATTTTCTCTAATTCTTACTTTACTTTTATTATTATATAATATAAAACGAAGTCTCCTCTCGTTATTTATTTTATTTTAATAAAATAAATATATTTCTATAAGTAATATAAATTTAGTTTTCTATTAATAATATAAATATACTCCTCGCCCTAAATTTTTAAATCTTTTATTTTAGCGACTTTATTTATATTAATTAAAGTAAATATTCTTCTATTAGTTTTTATATATAATTAAAGATTATTTTTAATATAATCTATATTAGTTATAACTCGCGGTATATTATCTATTATATCTCTTTATACTCTATATCTTTTATTATTTTTATTATAATTATTATTAATATTTTTAATATTTTTATACTCTCTTTATATTTATTACGACGTCTTTATTATATTAAAATACGTTAATAGCCCGTATCTACCCTCTACTCTAGTATTTTAAATTTTATCTCTATTATTTTTTTTTTTTTTTATTTTAATTAATTTCGTACCCTTAATAGAATTCTCCTCGTTATATAATACCCGTATTTTAAGATCTTTTAATAATAATTAGACTCTAATTTTACTCTTCGAGGAGATATTCGATTTAAAATTAAATTAAATAATATTAAACGAGATAAATAGATAAAAGATATTTATAAAAACTAGTAATATAATTTTATATAATTTATTAATAAAACGGGTATAAGTTATAATAAAATAATATTATTAAATTTTCGTAATAGTTTTATATATATTAAATTCTAGATACCGAGTTAGAAAATTTTAAATAGAGATTTCTTCGTTTAAATAACGTATTTTAAAATATTATTTCGGGTTTATATAAATTTTAATTATAATAAAAAACGATATAAGAATTTGAATAATTAGAGGATAATTTTTAATAAAATAGAAATCTCTTTTTAATAATAGAACTAGACTTTCTTTATCGAAGGATTTAATATTAATTTAATTACGACGGATTATTTCAAAAATAGAAACGAGAGATAACTAGTTAAATTAACGTAGTTTTATTATAAAATAAAATATAATTTTAAATCCTTTCGTAATTACTTAAAGATTTAATATATTATTATAAAATTTATCTTTTAATAATTTTTAATTCTTATAGAGATCGTCGCCTAGGGATTATAAATATATTTTTATTAAAATTTAAAACTCTAGCGAGACTATATATAATAAAATATATTAGAATATTTATTATAGAGATTAATTAATATCTTTAGAGATCGGAAAAGTATAAAAGATTATAAAATAAAGCGCGGTACTAAAGTTATATAAATATTCTATAATTTAAAAAAAAATTATAAAATATTTTTATTAAATTAATCTCGTTTCTAATAACTCCTTTAAAAACTTAAATAAATTCGTATTTATATTAATAAAAAAGGAAAAGTATATAATTATAATTAATTTATTAATAACGGGAGTAGGGAGCTCGGTTTTAAAAGAAATTATTAATAATCGCCGATTTTTTATTATAATATAGAAGCGCTAGAGTAAAAAACTCAAGGTAGATAAAGTATCTTTATAAACTTTTATTAAAATTAGAAATAAAAAGAGGCTCTCTAAATCTTCTAAGATTTTTAAATATTATACTTTATATAAAAAAAATTGTAACTAGTTTATAATATTAATAGAGCGGAATAGGAAACTAGGTTAATAGTTAAATATATAATTATATCGAGACGTAGATATTTAGAAAAGGTATATTTATTTATTAATATTATTATATTATAAATTATTTTCTTAATTATTAATATTTATTTCTATCTTAAAGAAAATTTAATATAGAAAATATAAAAGTAAATCTAGTTATAGCGATCTTATTAATAATTTATTATTAATTATACTCTTTATATTTTTAACCCCCTTGTTATAACTCTTTATTTTAATTCTCTCTCCTATACCGCCTAGAAACGTATATTATATTTATATATTATTAAATCTCGAATAACGGCGCCCTCTTCTCTATTAATATAATAAATATATATTATTAATCCCATTTTATTATAAAAGAGCGTAAATAATACTTTATTAAATAGGATAATATTCTTTTAATTTTTATAAAGAGGACGGCCGGATAAAGAGACGTATTTTTTCTATTAATAATATATTCGTTTAGGGCTAAAGTCGTAGATTCTTTAAATATCTAGTAAAATTAATCTATTTATCCTATTTATATATAAATTACTCTATATAATTATACGGGTATCTCGCTATATTTAGTATAATTAACTTTAATACGAATTACGTTTTAATATTAAATCGATTTTACGCCTAAAAGTCGAATATTAAATATTTTATATAATAAAAGTCTCTATATATAATACTAAAATAACTTCTTATATTAAATTTATTTATATTATTCTTTTAATAATATAATATAAGTTCGTACTATAAAAGTTAAATAGAGAATATTAGAATAATTAAAACTATACTAGTAAAATTAAATATCTTTTATATTTTTCGTATTATAATAGTTTTAATTAAAAATATTATTTATATTTATAGTTTATAATTAGAATTTAGAGTATTTAGAGTATTTATATAAATCGTAACTATTATATATATATTATATTATTCGACTTTTAGGTATGAAATCGATTAAATATTAAAATATAATTCGCGTTAAAGTTAACTACACCGAGTATAGCGAGATACTTATATAATTATTATTTATATCGATTTAATTATACCTAGTACGCGTATTTATAATAATATTAATTATATTTTTATAAATTTAAAGTTTATATAATTTTCAAAAAAACCGGCTCTTAAGCTTTAATTTCTATTTATTTTCGAAACTATTTAAATTACAAATCTATTTTTTTATAATTATAGTTTATTATTTAATAACGTTTTTTTAAATATATTATTCGCTATCTTTAACCTCTTCTTCGACGATTCTATATTTATTATTCTTTGTAATTATATAAATAAATATATTAAACTCTATTCCGAGGTTAATTTTATTAATACGTATTTATAATTCCTCTATAATTATAGACTTTATAGGATCTATTTTTATTAAAATTTAAAATATTAAAAAATATATATTAAGGCTATAGAGTAGAATAAAATAATAATAAAAATTGAAATTATTTTAGCGTTAATACTAAGTAAATAAATATACTTTCTACTAGTAGAAAGGATAGTTATATCTTTTATCTACTCTTCTTTCGACTTTTAATTATTAACGTTTCTTATATAAAAATAACTATACTATATTAAAGAATAAATTATCTTTTTCGTCGTTTTTAGAATATCGAGAGTAAATAGAGGCGCGGTATATAAAATACGGGAAGAGTTTCTAATAAAATTATAAAATTTATATTCTCGTGAAATATAAGAAGAGAATCTTGTATAATTACTAGAACTAGATTCTCGTAAATTATAAAAATTATATAGAGTACTTTATATTTAAAACGTATTAATATATAGAATTTAAAACTAGTCTAGTTAATTTTTATTTCGAGAATTTTCGTAGATTTTCTACGTTAATTTTAATCGAATTCTATTTTTAATTAAAATTAAAATTATTTACTCTTTTAACTCGATTTTTTAAAAATAAAAATAAAAAAATTTTATTTATTTTTCTCTCGCCTAGATTTTTATATTATTTAATATATATATTAATAAATTAAAAATCGAGTTTAATAATTTAGAATTTGAATATAAAATATTTAAAATATTTGAAATAAATTCGGAGTATTTAAATAATTTTAATTATTAATTAAATATTTATTAAATACTCGTCGAGTAATTTAATAGTCGATAGATATTTATTAAATACTAGATTCTTTATAAATATAATTTAAATCTAAAATTTTAGAAGTTTTAATTTTAGAAAATTATATAATTTACTATTTAAATTTTTTAAATTTTATAATTATCTTTATTAATAATATTAACTTTATAAAATAATTTCTAGTATTAATAAATCTTAAATTTCCGTCGTTAATTAATTTATAGAATTTTTTATTAAAAGTAATATTTAAATTATATATAGTTAAAATTATAAATAAATATTATAAATAAAGATTTTTAATTATAATATTAATA
>JAABUS010001443.1_pt1 | contig 51655 bp, 51 predicted proteins | sample 5560161 | NCBI WGS metagenome assembly JAABUS01 (sample SAMN10711885, study PRJNA513376) | rock metagenome | isolation source: Antarctica rocks | place: Antarctica: Victoria Land, Trio Nunatak nord | collected 2016-01-04 | reverse complement strand
TCAAAAGGCGGAAGAAAAGGAACAAAGGGAGCTTAGAAAGCTAGAGGAACAGCGTTTAATAGCTGAAAGAAAGGTGGAACGAGAAAAAAAGAAGGCGAAGCGGGAGGAGGAAGCGAAGCGGAAAAAGAAGCTACGGGCGAAGGAATTGAAGCAACGACGTCTAATTCAGGAGCAAAAGCTGAAGGCTAAAGAGCTTCAGAAAGGGCAAAAGAAGAAGTCTAAAGAGGTGAAAGTACAGCAATCCACTGATTTTGTTGCTATTGAGGAGGTGGAAAGGGGGCCAAGTCAAATCAGGTCTACGCGAGCTGGAAGGCAATTCAAAGCTCCTAAGCGATTTGATGATTGATTCTTATAGCTTGGAAGCTTCATATAGATATCGACAACTCTCTATATTAATTGCAATTTGATTCTATGAATGGTGGTTGAATAATAATAAAAAAAGTATGGGTTGCTAATCGGGTTTAGGGTGTGCACGGGACCGGAACGTGCATCGGGCCGGGAATACTCCTACTGCAAGTTACAGGATACGAGTAGGGCACGATAAAACCGTTTTTTCTACAAAAAGCATGTATAATACTTCTTAGCGGCTTTTTTGCTTCGCTTTTTCGGTTTTTTATTATGTAAGCTAGACATGGATTATAGTAGGAAGGTTCACCTCGCTGTTGACCCCCCTCGCTGTCGTCAGTTCTACTAGCTAACCTGCTTGCAGATCCCTACCTCTCTACCTACCTGCAGCAATGCCTTCGCAACGTGGCGGTAGGCCTTTGAACCAGCTCGTCGTCGATAACTTCCAGCAGATAATCGAACCTGGAAGGCTTGCTACTGTTCAGTGCCGTCACTGTCATATGACCATGGCTCATGAATCTGACCAGTACAGAAGAAGACCTACAAACCCCGATCGTCTCTCGATTCAGACCACCCTCGATGCAAATATCAGATCCCTCGCCGTCGGTGTAGCTAAAAGATTACATCAAACTGCAGCAATGGCAGTAAATTGCTATGGCCAGGGTAAATCCTTCGAGCGAGAATACCCTCAACGAGAATTTGAATAGCATCATCGACGGCCAGGTGCTTTTGAAGCTTCCTTTACATGGTGAAGGGGTCGACCTGCAGGCTAATTAACCCCTCTATTAGTTTGCTACTATAAATATAACCCCTGTGTTTAAAACCTCCTTCAAAAAGCGTGTATAAAACACGCTTTGAGCTAGGCTAAAGAAGGTAGTCAAAAAACATGTTTTAAACATGTTCATGCCCTAGATACGAGGCCTGACACCTGACTACATCAGGTCCTCGCTTAGCTCCCCGCTAGAACCCGCAACCACGTGACAGCGTGGCACGGACTCGTACTGCAACATTCTTCAACACTCGCCCATAAGACGATCCCCTATGCTCTCAAGATTCTTTTACAACTCCCAGTTGTCCCCTGAACCTCTCGAAAGCAACCCTTGTCAATGGCTTCGTCATCGCATCAGCAATCATCTCAGCGGTCGGGATGTACTCGATTTCCAGCTTCTTTTGCTCGGCAAGATCGCGGATGAAGTGGTAGCAGATGTCGATGTGCTTCGACCGTTCATGGAGGTGAGGGTTTTTGACTAGAGCAATTGCTCCTTGATTATCTCCGAACATCTGAACTGTCTGTCCATTTCCGTTGACACATTCCGACACACCGAGATCCCTGCAGATCTGTGCTGCCCACTGGCCTTGCTTCGCATACATTGCTTGGGAAATGTTTTCTGATTCCGCGCTCGACATTGCCACTGAATTGTGTTTCTTGGCTGCCCATGAGAATGGTCCACCGTAGAACATACCGACTCCTCCGGATATGCTCTTCCGGTCTGTCTTGTCGCTTGCTCAATCTGCATCTGTGTAGATCCAATGTCTCCTCATGAGATCTCTCAGGACCAAAGCGTATCTTCTGCTTGACCGCGGATCGGGTGTATATCATCAAGTTCTTCAATGCGGGGCCATGGAAGACTGCAGGATCGCTCATGTACTGCGCTAAGCGTTCAAGCACAAATGCAATTTCCGGTAATGACCATTGCATACATGAGTGTTCCAACGCATTTCGAGTGTTCTCCGGCATCGATTCGCTCGTCGTCAGGCTTTGCAGGTCGCAGATATTCGTAGTCGACTGCTGGGATGTCCTTTGCCTTACACTTGCCTTTGGTGATCCCGAACTCACCTAGCTTCGTGTTGAGGTAGTTCTCTTGATCCCAGTAGATTACTCGGTTCTCTCTGACTCTTGTGACTCTTACTCCGTGAATCATAGTAATCTCCCCCAGATTCTTGGGACCCATTTCATCTTCACTCTCGTTACCGTTTTTGCCGCTCTCACTCGGCTACGTTCCCTCGAATAGAGACAGAGTTGCAAGGGTTTCTTGACATCAACCTCCTTACCTGCTTCCACTTGCAAACGCGGACTACCTTGAGGCTGATATGGAAGTTGTTGGCTGAGCATACAGTATTGAACAATCATCTGAACGTTGATTGAAATTAAGAGTAGCCTTATCTGTACCCCGCACTAAGCTCATTCTTCGCTTAGTACTCACCAGCCATGTAATCAAATCGGCCACCTAACCAAAATTCAACCATATTACACCAACAACCTTCAAAAATCGATCAATATTCAACGTCATGACTTTTATCTACATAGCTATTGAGCATCGAATTCAGAAGACTACCAACGCCTTAAACACATGTCAAACCCCGAGTCAAACCGAAATTGCACGCGAATTCAATGTATCTTTGCATAGGCTACTAGCATTGTCTTGTAACAGATTATTTCTATCTTGTTCTTGAACATTCAGTTATGTTTGTTGTTTATATATTACAGCTGATTGTTACTCGTACTGTCTTCAAACTTCAAAGTAAATGTATATTATGTATATTATGTATTCAAATATGTTTCTTTTTTAAAAGTTGTCAGTTTCTTTATATATTATCTGCTAGTAATACTGTAATAGAATATCATTCTTAATATAGTTAAATGCATTCATTTCTGATCTCAACTAGAATAGTTTGTCATTTTGAATTGAAATGCTGTAGTATAAGAGTTGAGTTGACTTGTTTCTTTAAATCATCAAAAGCTTAAACACAAACTTTATTTTAAACAAATGAGTAAAATAAGTGGTCTTAAAAGGCGGGTCTGTTCGAGGTCGACGAGATTAAGGTCAGAAACAGGTAGCTCAGCCAACCTGATATAGCCACGGCTCTCGGGGGCCTTCGATAGCAACCTCCCGTTGGTCCCTGAGCAACGCCACAACGTGCCAGATCTGCAGATCAACAAAACCTCAACAGGAAAACCTCAAGAACAGACCATCTAGATCGACAAGGTGGCTCGCTCGGCAGCAGCAAGAGCCAAAGAAATGGCCCGCTGCCCCGTTCAATAGCTCCCAGTCAGGCTGTGACGTCCCCAGTGACAAGACGCTATAAGTAAAGATAGTTTACAAACAAACACGAAAAAGCCAAAAAACCGTCGATGAACTCGATTCAACATACCTACAACACCCCAAACCCATTGAGCGATAAAATTGATCTAGTATACCTATAACCCGAACCCATTCATTTGACCGCGCGAACGCGCTGAATGAAACTCACTTCATCCTCACATAGTCAAGGCTGACTGCAACTCGAACTAGTAACTCCGGCCGTCTGCCTGTGCTATATCCTGCGCCGCCCTATGCGCAATAGCATATATATCCGCTTGGGGGTGGCACGTTGGCGGAGTAGGCACGGAACTCGAATCCACCACTCGAATGCCGTCCAGTCCCTTAATTCTCCAGTTGCTGTCGAGAACCTTACCCAGCGCTACAGTTCCTACCGGATGATGGAAAGAACTGCCGGTCTGCTGAATTGCTTGCCAGATTTGCGCGTCTGTCTTCACGTCCGGGCCTGGAAAGATCTCCTTCACGACAACCGAGTTCAGGTCGTTTGATTGCAGGATCGAGCGGAGCTGTTTGTACGCATACATGATTGCCGTTTTGTCGCCTGCGGAGCCGTAATAGTTGGAGTAGATCAGAGGGGAGTCCTGGTAGTCAGAGGAGTTGAGGGTCAAGTAGCCTGTTGCTTCTGGCTGCACGAGGGTTGCCCATGCAGAGACGATACTTACGTTTGGCGCAGGTTGGATGAAAGGTGCAGTGCTGTATTCATAAAAGACCTGTGGTCGATCCTTGGGGATTGAGGGGTAATAGGTGTTATTCACTGCTTGGAACACTGAATCTGGTATGCGAGCACCAGCATATACATCGCCGTTGTTCCATCCGAGTGGGCCAGATGAATTGGCTGCATATTCAGCCTTCGCCAAAGCTACCTCAGTAGCGTTTTGGGACCATTGCCAGACGGTTTCAATGTTATTCGTTACCTCGACTTCGATAACGGAATAGTGGTGATCATACAGATTGGACCCAATGTCGGGAATATCTGCGACGACTGGGATCTTGAGCGCTGACAACCTGTTCTTTGGTCCAACACCAGACAGCATGAGCAATTTAGGACTATGTATCGCACCTGCGCTGACAATAATCTCCTTGGCAATAATCGTATGCGTTTGATTATTCAAAGTGTCGATATAGGTGACGTTCTGAGCAGTTATGCCCGAAAATCCAATGTGTTGGACCCAGGCATTGTGGATTAACTGCACATTTGGCCGATTCGCCATTGAATAGCCAAAAGTGTTGCGAGCATAGGATCTAGTGCGGTTGGAGACGCGGATCGACCCTAGGCCTAAATCAATACCAATTCCGGTGCCGTCGGTCATGTCTACCTGTTCCAGGCCGAATGCGGATTCCAGGGCATTGGCAAAGGGCATGTCGAACCCAGTCAGGCCGCTTGAGCGGCTGACTTCCAATGGCCCATTTCCGTAAACGCTGGTGTTCACCACTTGGCTGTAATCCGCGGGTTGATAAGTATAATGGCTAGTTGCCTTGAAGTCCTGGAGCAGCGAATTCCAAGCTAGGCCGTTGTTTCCAGATATTTTTGCCCATTCGTCGAAGACTGACGATGCACCACGGCAGTAAAGCATAGCATTGGTGGCGGTACCACCTCCGAAAACGCGGCCCTGCCACAAATTGGGTGTCTGGCCTCCGAGGTTGGGATCTGGCTGTGAGTTATATTGCCACAAGTAGGGTAGGAGCTCTATAAAATAAGCGGGTACTAGGTTCCGTCAGCAGAATCCTCGGCATCTCATTGAGCATCTGTGAACTACCATTGATTACGGGGTCACTATCGCCGTCGGGTCCAGCTTCAAGCAGAGTGACATTGATGTGAGGATTCCGAGATAGCGATTCTGCAAGTACAAAGCCTGCTGGTCCTCCGCCAACGATCACGTATTCAGCGTTTCCGGCTGGCTTGTGCGTTGGTGCTGAGGATACGGCTGCTGCTAAAAAAACGGCTGCTATGGCGAGCAAGCCTTTGAGCGAAAAATGATTGCGTGTCATGTCTCCCAATTTGGCAGTAAGTATTCTGACAAAAAAAAAGTGTTCTCCCTCGATTGATGTATATATACGAAAGATGCAAGATGGAAAAGAATAATGTCTGAAGATGTGAAATGGAAAAGAACGATGTCAAAAGATGGAAGATGAAGCCTGATACAGAAAATGTGAGATTTGCAGACACAGACATATTTATATATATTTTCCCTTACCTCTACAAGCTGACCTACAAGAGTTGTCACAACGGGTCACAAGTTGCAATAGCGGAGTCAGAGTAAAAAGCCTCTGAACAGGGGATTTTTACGATGACCTGCCCTAAAATTCAGGGCGACGCTCATGCAATTTCTGAGCCGCTGTGACAGCCCTGTGTATAGCTGTCATTGTCTGGTTTCATCTATGGATACTCTCCGTGTTTCTCGCTTGCAATGGAGGTGCATTAGCCCGAGATCCTGCACATAACGCCACGTGGGGGCCATGTAGGAAGCACATGGCACTATGTATGGACCCGACTTTCATGCATTTAGAACGTGGCGGCATGTAAGAACCCGACGTTCCTGCATCTAGAACATGCAAACGCCATGTGGCGTCGTGGCGTTGTATAGGGACTCGAGGTTTCTGCATCTAGAACTCGAGGTTCTTACACTTAGAATATGCCTAATGACAATGCTTACCTTGGTGTCATCGGACGCCGATGACATTTCAATCGGAACCATGTCGTCGGGATCACTCATTTGTGGCACAGGAGGAGCCTCCGGGGCTGAACGACACCTGCCATAGAACCTCAGCTTAATCCTTCCGACGAATCGCACTCATAGCCTTGTTGAAACAAGAGGTTGTGGTCGAAAAACGGCGTAGCAGAAGATGACATCCGTGTGTTCACATGGGCGAAGTCGAAGTGGTGGGAAGCATTCCTCTCTAATCTAACTCCAAAAGGATCAGGAGGCACACGTGCCAAGTACATCTCGTATATCCACTTACTGTCACTCTCACAACACAGTCATGTGCCTTCCGAAGGTCTGCGCCATGGCACAGCCCACAGCAATCGTTATCGACGCTTCCTCAAGCATTTCAGCTCTGACAAAATCAATTCTGAACTGAAAATCAATGGCCGATGTCAACGAGTTCGAACGAAAGCTGGACATTCATCACCTTGGCCAACCTGACAGCATATTCAGGAAGATGATGAAATCGGTAAATACCTATCAAATCAAATGAAAGATAAGCTTAATCATCCTGTTGACACGGCCGAAATGCATGGCTGACGGCTAGCGTCTTAACTGATTTTTGTGTTGTAGCCCTTTGCCTAAGGGCGCTGTGCTGCCGCAGTTCAGCCCCAGAAACATATGTACTTTAGGTGGGATTTTGAAGGGGTTAGTTAAGCGAAAGAAAATCCCATCTATTTTAATGGTGGGCCTAGCCCTGAATCGTCACAGCTCAGACCTGAAATATTCCAGACCGTCACATTGGAAAAGCATGCAAGTTTGCTCAGTATGACACACCAAGCCCAAAGAAAAGCTGAACAATACTCTCTTCATTAAAACGAAATATCTTCTCCTGAGATTGATAAGTTTTATGTTTCAGCAAGCATACCGTTGAGAAGGTCGTCTCGACCTCTGCGCTCTAAATGCGGGCACCCACGATCGAGACGACATCCTTAACATCATTTTCAGTGACTTGACAAAGCCATCTAGACTGCAGGTAAATCGAAGGTCGAATTTGTGGAAACAGCGATGTCGTGTAAGTATGTTGGTTCTATGAGCGGGGGATTCGCCTAAACAGATGTGGTCACGTGACCAAAACAACCCCATTAGGCCTAAGCATTCTATCTTTTCCTTGCGCAGGCCTATCTGTAGACCTCGCTGACACGAATTCTGAAGCTATCCAGAAGGCCCTTCTATCCCCTAGCTCTCTTTTGCAACCCGTAGCTCCCTCGCTAACACATTCTCTCTGGCTCGAAGGCTTCCTCTGGCCAACAACTTACAAGCTCCCTCTGCTTAAGGTTGCCCTCTGGCCTACGAACTGTGTTTTATCGAGTCATCCGTCTGTCCCAATTCCTTGTCGAGTTGCCTCAGGTGTGATGGCTTTGTTGAGACATTCGGACTCTGGATCAACCAACGAAGTCTTGGACCAATTCCTTCTTGAGACATCGTTATAACAATAATCGCATTCCAGGAATGTTCAGAGCTTTGCATACAGATTTTCCGTCGAAGATTGCTATGAAGAAAATGAAAAGGCTAAGTGCAAGATAGTTCATACTCAATATAGTTAAGCTACATTGTGCCTTAATATTGTAGTTTTGATGATCTTACAGCAGCACGAGTCCAGTAATACCCATTCTCAATGCATCAATAGGCGCCATATAAGACTCGATTGAGTGTAGGAATATGTATCTGCATTTAATTAATAAACGCAGTAAATGATTCGTATATTTTCCCTACATCAATCAAAGGAGACATGTAAATAAGCCAGAGAAGGATTCTGAGAAGAAGCTCTAAGAACAGGACCGGAGATAGGCCCGGGGATAACTCCGGAGATAGACACGGAGATAGGTCTGAAGATAGGACGGAAATAGGACTGGAGATAGAAAGTAGGCCCGGAAATGTATACGTAAATTACTTGGTAAAAATCATTAAACCGAATGTAAATTGAATTACCGAGTACTGTACGAAGCATGCAAGGATCTCCGCGCCCAGACCATGTGACCTTCGGATTCCGTGTGGTATCGCTTAGTAAATTTCCGATGAATGTATATCACATCCGAAACCCAAACCCGAAGCCCGAACTCGAAACCCGCGTCAGTTCCCATGAAGAGAATTTCCTTGTCACTAGAAACTGTCCTGCACCAATGTCAAGTCGAAGCACGAAGACTCCGGAGTTTCGCAACGATTATCCTGAAGAACATATACTTCGCCACCATGGCTGTGAGACAACCTTTGCGCACACCGAGACCCTTGTCTATCAACAGTCCAGAAATTTGACACACCCCAAGGGTACAAGAGACTTTGAGACTCTCACTGCCTGTTCATTGTCCACTCGCGATTAAGAATTCTAAATACCCTATCGACCTCTCACAGGCACATCATTGATCGGCAATGGGCTCTGCTTCTCCTACGCATGTGCCCTATCGCCTTGATGGCAAGGTCGCACTTGTCACAGGCTCAAGCCGCGGCATCGGCGCTGCTATGGCAGTTGAACTTGCTCGATGCGGTGCCAAGATTGTGATCAACTATGCCAATTCGGCTGGGCCAGCAGAAAAGGTAGTACAAGAGATCAAGAGCTTGGGTTCGGATGCCATCGCTCTCAAGGCCGATGTGAGCCAAGTCAAGCAAACGGTTCAGCTCTTTGATGAAGCTGTCAAACATTTTGGACAACTTGACATTGTCTGCTCGAACTCGGGCGTCGTGTCTTTTGGTCATCTGGAAGACGTTACCGAGGTAAGCAGGAGAAGAAGTGGTCAGGCAATGCCTGCATTCATTCTGACTCGATCACTTCACAGGAGGAGTTTGACCGAGTCTTCAACCTCAACACTCGTGGCCAATTTTTTGTTGCTCGCGAAGCGTACAAGCACCTCAACGAGGGAGGACGTATCATTCTCATGAGCTCCAACACTAGTAGAGATAAGGTCGTGCCAAAACACTCTCTCTATTCCGGGTCGAAAGGGGCCATCGATTCATTTGTACGGGTCATGGCCCTTGACTGTGGGAAGAAGAAGATCACCGTGAATGCGGTCGCACCTGGAGGTACTGTGACGGACATGTTCTACTCCGTTGCCAAGCACTACATCCCCAACAGCGATAATCTCTCTAATGATGAATTAGAAGGAGTGAGTAGGTTGAAATGTGTTGACAAATTGCCGGTGACTGACAGATGTAGATGGCGGCTCATGCATCGCCGCTCATCCGTTGCGGCCGCCCTGCCGATATCGCTCACGTTGTCTGCTTCCTGGCTAGCAAGGAGGGCGAATGGGTCAACGGTAAGATAATAGGTATTGATGGTGGTGCCGCCTGACTTCTGTCTGGAATTTGCATCACAAAAGATTTCAAAATGAGGGTATGGCAGCTACTATGCACACCAAGACTAGCAGACCTGGGTAGAAATGAGAGTTCGATGGTGGAGAATTCATAGCTCGAATCACCAATGTCAGACACGATGTGATCAGGCGCTGAATCTTTGCCTCTGCACCTTGAAGTGACATTCGGGAATAAAAGTGTTGAAATGTCCACTGTCATTGTAGGTACGATTTTTCGCAGCGGCCAATGTACAATCTATCTTATGCAGCATCTCTGCAGTATGATTCTCCTTCCCCTTGCTCCCCACCATCTGTTGTTTGCTACTTTTTTGGTGCTCGAAGATGGGTATCTGGCCATGTCTTTAACCCATTTCATCTATTTGCGGATCGACCAACTGTCGAACATTACCACTTTTGTAGTTTGGCAACGAAGAGAATACTTGGGTTTCTCTGGATTTCCTGCATGAATCTATGGAAATCCTTATCCTCGTCACCCTTTGGAATATTTTAAGAGGCTTTGTTGAGGTTTTCCCCAGGATTTGCGTAGTAAACCGAGAGAATGTCGATGCATCTTCTCGACACTATCAAATGACTGGAGAATCGAGCCCACCCAGTCACCCCCTTTGCTCCCTCCATGGGGCAGGGCGGCAACTGTAACAGACCTTCTGCTGCCAGGAGCTAAAGTCTATTGGAAAAGGATATATCCGTTGCAATAACGACATATTTGATTTGTGGAAAGGTAGAGATTTCGTAAAAGGAACGGGCAACTTGTTCAATCTGTGGTAAACAACGCAAGATTAAGTTGCCATCCTAGATGCTACTACTTTCTGATTTAAACTAAGAAGTGCTGTGCTGATGGATATGGGAAAAGGGATGCATCCTTCATACCACTGTGCGGAGATCAGCCTCACGCAGCCGCAGTGGTTTCCTGTCGCATTTCGACCTGCTTCTTCTCTTGGGTCGTATCATCCCCATCCGCAGCGGTAGTGGTTGCCTGCCGCGTTTCGACCTGCTTCTTCTCCTGGGTCAAATTATCCTCTTCTGCTGGTAAAGTCGGAAAGGGCAGATCCAGAAGGCGAAGATCACCGGCAATTTCTCTGTACATGGGCATGTTATAGACGTCATAGAACCATTTAGTCATGAACGAGTAGTCGGCGTGGAAGACCTTGTGGAACACCATGAAGCTTCCAGTAAGCATGCCAACCATGAAGAAGTCGGCAATAGTCACTCGCTCGCCAATGAGGTACCTATTCGCCTGGAGGTGGTTGTCCGTGAGCTTGCAATGCCGGTGCAAGGCTCTCAGGCAGTCATCGCCGTTGGTCCTGATGATGGGACGGCGGCCGATCAGTGGGAGGATACAGCCGCCGATCGAAGGCAAAAAGTCCGAGTTGACGAAAGACATCCATTTGAGGATGTCCAAATACTCTCGCCGGGTCGATCCGAGAAGCGTGGTGGTGTCACTCTGAGACGTGACTTTTGCGAAGCACTGTTAGCGCTACACGGGATGAATACTGATGCTGTAACGGTATACACGTACTGTAAAGGGCGATGGGGATGCATTCGGTAAGCACATAACCATCTGAGCCTACAAAGGTAGGTACTTGACCCAGAGGGTTTATCTTGAGCAGCGTCTCATGTGCCTCCTTGTTGTCCTTGTCGGCGTATACGATATCAAGATGGAGTCCGTTGGCTTTGGCTACGGCGAAGATGGCGGTGGAACGGGGATTGGGCTTTGTGAGCCCTGGCGGTTAGCAAATGGCAAAATGGCAGATGCTGAGCCTCTCACCTTGTGAGTGTACAGTGTGCCAAAAGCCATTTTGGATCAGATTGTCGGTTAGCAGTTGACTTTGAATGTCTACAGCTCATCGGATGATTCACTCGAAAGAGGTCTTATGGCAACAACTCGTAATTCGCCATCGCAAACGTTGCATACAAGCTCTGTTGAAGAGCCAATGAAGGCCAATCCCGAGGTTCGGCCTTTCCTTTCAATGAGGATATCCGAGCATCGGGTGTTGGTGGTCCGATATCTAAGATCTCTCCGAGATCAGTTACGACATCCACTTCCTCTCACAAGTCCTTGTTCATCGGCGGTCTACCTTCCGTAAGATATCAACCACAGCCACTTGATCTTCCTGCTTGCGCATCTGAAATCTCATCTCTGTAGCCTCGGATTTCCTTGCCTGTAGCGAAACACTTGATATAATAAGTATTGTTATATCCTCCATGCGGTAATTGTCCCCAGACCTAGCTCTCTTTGCACCTCTCGCAAAGGCGACTTACACATTGTTTCAAGCTATTTGCCAGACAGTTACCTAACCGTCTCTTTAGTTTGAATGCCACTGCGATTGACCCGGGCTCTCTCGTTGCAGCTTGCACTATTAGAAGAGACGCTGTCAAGCCCCATATCTCCCCAATTCTTACCATAACCATGTTCCTCCAACTCCCTGTCAAGATAGGTGCTGAAGCAGCTGCCGTGATCACAGGTTCATTTTTATCGGGTGTGCAGCGACTGCCTCACCCGTCCATGTCGCACTGAACTGATACGTCTCTCCAGGCGCTATGATGAACCTTTCTATGCTGGTCATTCCAGTCCTTTTCGACACCACAACTCAACCCTCCCAGCTAGTCAACCAGTGGGTCCGCATGTACCACTACGGCCATCACTTATACCCAGGAATGGCCATTACAACGTGCTTGCTGTACGGCTATGCCGCATTCAGCAAGCACGCCGCCGGCAGGCATTGGCGTGTGTTTGTAGTGGCTGCCGCAACAACGTTGAGCATGCTGCCGTTCACCTGGATCTTCATGACGAGAACGAACAATGCGTTGTTTCGCGCGCAGATGCAGAGTGAAGCCGGACGAGTGGCAAGCTGGGATGAGGCGCAGGAGCTTGTGACAACGTGGGGTAGGTTGCATTTTGTGCGGTCGCTGCTTCCTTTGACAGGAGCTGTACTTGGCTTGTTGGGTAATCTTCATGTACTCGCCTTCTAAAGCAAGGAGGCATGCTCGTGTCTTCGTTGATGTCGTACGCTTTACAGGAACAGACAGATTCGGCGTGACCTACGGCATATATGGATGGTTTCAGCCAGGGTAGATGCAGCATATAGATGGTGTAAAGGGGCGCAAGAAATCTGTTGGCTGGACAACATGTTTTAGTTTTCAAGACGCGCGTTATCTACCAATACTTTGGCAAATTTTCGGGTGTCTTGATACTCGATGAAGTCAGACCTAAGAGACATGCTATTTTCTCGCACAGAAAGCAGTACCTATTCACAAATGGAGGACCAGGGCTAAAATCCGAGACTACAAGCGAGTAGGATCTTGTGAACATGAACTACCTTAGGTAGTTGACAAAGCACTCGGATCTAGTAGATGCGACTTACCATTACACTTCCGAAGCTACTCTTGCTTCCAAGCCCCAACATCACGGAGTCCCGAGTCCCGAATCATCGGGATTGCAGGGCTCACCAGATATCCATACAGGTGAGGTTTTTGACGGGCGGGATTATCTAGCCGAGAAAAAGTCACAATAGTTTTGATAGTGTGCCCCTGAATGGTACCTCACTGGCTGGGCAAGCCAAACCAGCACAGATACATTTCATACTGAGCAACGATGCGCTAGAATGGCATGCTTGTGGGATCGTAGACGGTCCGGTCTGCCTGGACTAGGACCACTGAGTTGTCTTGCACGATTTGGGTACCTTGTCAACACCTATAACTTACCATCATTGCAAAAGCCTTCACCCCTGTTACAAGATGGTTACTTCCTTTTGTTCTTCCAAATCAAGCAGTAAGTACATGGCAAATGACGAGCATTTAGCCGAAATAGCCGGCGGTCCATTGGCCAACAGGACTTCCATCTTCTCGCACATTGAGCAGGGCCTGCGAAAGAGTCCGCACGAAGCGGCCGTCATTTGTATGGACCAGCCTGCAAACCACCTGTCAGACTTGGTGCCAGTCGACGATGATTTTCAGCAACACAATAGCGGGAACCGCATTGATTGCTTGACCCTGACCTATACCCAACTACATCGCGTAGCTCTGACTATGGCAGCTGGCATGAGAGCAAATGGTGCACGACCTGGCTCAACCATACTCACGCTGATCCCAAACGGCGGCGAGTCCAGCTTGTTGTTGTGGACTTGTATCATTATGAGGCTGACTTTTGCTGCTCTGGATCCTTCAGCTTTGGATGCATCTGGTAATACTGAACTACGGAACTCGATGAAAACTTTGAAGCCAGAAGTTGTGGTTATCCCGAACACGGCCAGCGCCAGAGTGGTGGACGATGCAATTGAAGGTTTAGGTCTCAGGCAGCCGCTGCGTATCTTGCTTAGCGGCAACGCTTCCAATGGTTGGAAATCTCTGCTCGACTTGGCGGTTAATGCCTCAAATCCTCCCGTAGATGAAAATACTCTACTGCAGAACGCAAGAAATGATGATCCGGACTGCATTCATTCTGTTCTTTTCACATCTGGAACTTCCGCAGGTCGACCAAAAGGCTGCCCTCAGCGCGTTAGTTCCATGACCCACATCTTGCACTCCCAGTCATGGCTCATCAACGCGGGCAACTGCGCCCTTGTTCTTCAGCAAGCACACAACTCCCGCGCCATCGCGCCTGCAGTCACGCTACAGACATGGAGAGAGGGCGGCACAGTTGTAGTGCCGAGCAAGAGTTTCGCAATTGAAGATACATTGGATGCAATAATTCAGCACAGAGTTACTTTTATAGTCCTTTCGCCAGCCATGGTGCATGCCTTGGCCCATGATCTTGCTTCTCGTCCAGGTACACTGGACTCGGTGCGAACGATCCAGCTAGGTGGAGATACAGTCACTAAAAACCTCTTGATGAAATGCGCCGCTCTGTTCCCAAGTGCGAGAGTATGCATAAATCATGGCATGACTGAGGGTGGAGGTTTCTTCACATGGCCGTTCTTCCAAACCCCAATTTCCTGCATCCCGTACTTTGGCGAGATATGTCCAATTGGGGCAGTTGCTCCTGGAGCCCGACTACGGATCTGGGATGCGAACAGTAAGGGTGTGACAAAGAGAGGAGAGCCAGGGGAATTGCATGTCTGTTGCGAGAGTATTATTGGGCATTACCTCGGCGGCGCAGGGGAGTCCTCCTTTTACCAAGACGAGAAAGGTCGCTGGTTCAATACTGGTGACCTGGCGATGATGAACGAAGACGATTTGGTGTTCATTCTTGGCCGAAGTAAGGATATGTTTGAGTACGCCGGTACCGCCATCGTGCCCGCAGCGCTTGAAAGCTGTATAGCGGAATACACTGGCGCACAAGTAAGTATTCCATGCCTCCTCACAAGAGTTTCGCGCGTTGTCTTCTTCTTCTATGCCGCAGATATAGCCCGCACTGCTGACAATATACCCTCTACGAGACCTCAATAGTGGCGTTTCCGCATCCAACACTCGGCCATGAGCCTTTCGCGGTACTCAGTGATCTTAACGGCAAGAACGAAGACCAGATTAAGAACCACGTTCTGCGCATGTTGGGTGAAGACTACGCACTTGGAGGTTTGTCTTCGTTGAAGCAAATTGGGCTCCAAGAATTCCCAATCAATGCTACTCACAAGATCATAAAGTTCGAAGTGCTGACAGCTGTGATGAAGCATCTCAACGTGTTGACAGAGTAAGCTTGAATATGCCTTAAATACAAGTAACGTGGCGACTGGGTTGGCGTGGTCGAGTACGAAGTAGATTTAGACACCTTCTTCAGTCCATCGGTTTGAGTTTACTTATCAAACTTCTAGCATTGAATTGATCTATCACCTGAATACCGAGAATCTAGTCGACGGGTAAAGAGTTCGAGTCTCATCTAAGAACACGATTGTTGGACAATCAATTTTAGGTTAATCTTGACATCCTAAATGCCACCTTTGTGATGATTTGACCCTCACGGTTACGTGCATTGATGTTTCGCAACAAGTTCGTGGTTATTTGGACTCGTGAAGCCATTGCGAATTTTTGGTAAGCGTGAGCCTAAATCTTGGATACAAGGCACACCCAGTTTCCTTATTCGTACACCCACCTCGATTAGAAAGTAGCTGATGAGCCTCATTCGGTATGATTGCGAAACAATCGTAGTCCCTGATACTTCGAACTGATATGACCCATCATCAAGGTCCGGATAGCGAGAGATATTCATTGAGGCTTGCGAAGAATAACGAGCTTCACCCCGGTGAATCCGTTTTATCTCTTCCTTCACAGATTAGGGACGAGATCGAGATAGAGATAAGAAAAAGATACCAATTTCTTCTCAGATCGCTGCTGCAGACGTGCTTTCGATCGATGTGTCCGAGATGCAGCTGCAGAGAAGCCTGCTGCAGTAGGGCCGACAGATCTATCTTGATCTCTTGCAAAAGACGTTGATAGTGGCGGATCACTATGTTAATCCGGCCCTGGGCAATCCGAATCGAGATGGGTTGAAAAGCGTTGCCACAGCGGGTCAGAAAATTGCATAGCTATCGGGCATCGACTCCGTTTGAACTATAAATGTGTATCATATTTGTTTGGGCAAACCCGACAGCCCCTGGCGGTTTCTAGGGCCAAATTTTGCCCCGGAAGCCGCCCTGAGGTGTCAAGCACTCCCTCTATCTATGCGACTGAATCTATGGAGTAAGCGAGTTTCTGGTTGAATCTCAAAAGATGAAAGGCAGAAACAGCAGAAACAGAAAAAAGGACTACCTACCTATCTATCCCCCTGTTCCCCGCTCAGCTGCCGAGGTCTATTGGTAATAGGTGGCAACGGGGTGGCAACCCCTTCTACCACTTTTCCCTTCGCTTGCCGATGGCATCCAGTCGAAGCTGGCCCTTGCGTTGCCGTCACTCGTAGGGCAAGCCATCACCCTGGCTCGGGAACCCTATCTACGGAGGATAGGTAGATTCCCGAGTGCACCATGGAACTGTTGATGCACGTGATGCTTAGGGCCTTTCCTAATCGGGTTAGTCAGGGGTATCTTCAGGAATCTACACACCTTACGGAGTACACAGCTGCAAAACCTCAACAGGAATAAGGCGATCAATCAAAGCTCGGCTACCGAGAGTGTCGGACTTTCACTTCGCTCCACAAGGCAGGATGAATGAAAGCAGGATGAGGTGATGCGGGACATTCAAAATGGAAACAAGCCTGGCTTGGAGTTTGTCAAATCAAAACGCCTTTACTTCATTAGCATTCTCACCTCCACCATATTGAAGTCGGATTAAACTCCAGTCACCATCCCCAGCATAGTCGAGACCAGAATCATGTCCGTACCTACCCATTGTACTGTGCTTGTGGTTGGCGGCGGGCCGGCAGGTTCGTATGCATCTTCTGTGCTAGCGCGGGAGGGAGTAGATGTCGTGTTGTTGGAGGCAGAGGTATTTCCAAGGTATGTCTCTTGTCTGTGTCTCGCAAACATTCATACTCGAATGACGGACCCGACTGAGACATGATAGATACCACATCGGCGAGAGCATGCTCGCATCCATCCGTTACTTTCTACGCTTCATCGATCTTGAAAAGACTTTCGAGAATCACGGATTCCAAAAGAAAGTAAGCACTCTCCGCTGTCGAACCTGACTCGGACGGATATCTAAGATTGTTGAACCAGTTTGGTGCCACATTCAAGATTACTGCCAAGCGCGAAGCTTGTAGGTTTAACCTCTGACACTTAAGACCACTAAACAAGCACTAAAGCATGGACAGATACCGACTTTACCGCTTCACTCGGACCAAACGGTCACGCATGGAATGTTATTCGTTCCGAGGCAGACGAGTTGATTTTCAGACACGCAGAAAAGTCCGGTGCACTTACCTTTGACGGTACCAAGGTTAACGAGATAAATTTCGTGCCTTATGAGGAGAAAGATATCCCCATGGACCCCAAAGTCGCAAATTCTGGACGTCCAGTCTCCGCTACTTGGTCTCGTAAAGACGGTAGCTCTGGAACGATCAAATTCGACTATCTTATAGATGCAAGTGGCCGTGCAGGCTTGATATCTACCAAGTACCTTAAGAATCGCAGGCTTAACGAGGGGTTGAAGAATATTGCGAACTGGACTTATTGGAAGGGTGCTGACCAATATGGCGTGGGAACAGAAAGGGAGAACTCACCCTTCTTTGAAGCTCTTAAAGGTAATTATCGCTAACTTGGTCCTAACCGGCTGGATGATACTGACTATATTGGTTTTAGATGGCAGCGGCTGGTGCTGGGGAATCCCTTTGCACAACGGGACCTTATCCGTTGGCGTAGTGATGAGGCAAGATTTCTTCTTCACGAAGAAGAAATTGGCAGGCTCTCCGTCGAGCCTGGAGCTTTACAAAGAATGTCTCGAGCTTGCACCGCAGATCTCGAAGCTTGTAGAAAAAGCTGAAATCGTTGCAGACGTTAAGATGGCCTCAGACTGGTCCTACAGTGCCTCCGCGTACGCTGGTCCGCATTACCGTCTCGCTGGCGACGCTGGTTGCTTCATTGACCCATATTTCTCCTCTGGCGTTCATTTGGCTTTGGCAAGCGGTCTTTCTGCTGCTATGACTATCCAAGCAGTGAGAAGAGGCGAATGCAATGAATTCAGCGCGGCTAAGTGGCATTCGAGCAAAGTCACCGAGGGGTATACGCGCTTCCTGGTTATAGTTATGGCTGTCTTGAGACAGTTAAGGAAGCAAGAGCAATCAGTCTTAGGTGATGCAGATGAAAGCGGCTTTGACAGCGCATTTGGGTTCATACAACCAGGTAAGTCCTCGTGGTTATAGCTGCCGTATTGCTTGTAATACTGACATGCTTTTAGTCATCCAAGGAACAGCGGATGCCGATGTGAGCAGTAGACACACGCAGAAAGAAGTTGCTTCCAGTGTCAACTTCGCTCTCAATACGTTCAAGCGAGATACACCTGAACAGCAAAAGGCCGTCCTCGATAAGGTTCAGCATGCCGGCCACGAGCCAGAAGAGCTCGAGAAACTCACCGAGGATGAGCTCAATGTCTTGAATAATATCGTCGGCAGGCAATTGCGGCTTACAAAAACCGAGAAAGATCTCGAAAATTTTGCGAATGATGTTATTGATGGATTGACACCAAATCTGAAGCGTGGGAGCTTGGGACTGCGGAAGAGTGAGACGACTATTGGAAGCAAGAACTCTGAAATGGCCGACTTGTTCGATCTTAATCGATCGCTATAGTTTGGATCGCGGGACAGGAAGGGTGTACGAGACCAGGTTAACTCTTGCCAGAAGCGTTGCACAACACTCATTGTATCGAATTAGCACTTTCGCTCATTCTCGTCGACGGCAAGGCGTGGATGGCTCGATTTCGAACGCGGGAGGATAAGCGAAGAATGAGCGAAAGGGCGGGATACGGATACTTGCTTGATCTTGCAAAGACAGATAGATTCTAGAGGACAATGGCCACCCAAGTAGAACCCAATGTTGTGACCGATGTTGAATTGATCTTAGTCGCAAGCTTGCAATGCCACGATCGTTGTAATGGGTGCAAGGTAAGAAGTAGGTAGGTGTTGAAATACGAGGTCATATGGGGCATTTAGTATGTGGGGTTGAAGCTGGATTGGAGTCTATCTAGGAGGTGGAAGGTGAAAACTCTACTAGCGGTCCCCAGCCCTATCCCTTTAACCGCTGTCGGGAGGCCACTTTTAGCGTATTCGCTTAGTTCACCAATAGGAACCATAGAATATCACCCTGAACTGATTTTATTGATACTATTCAGATGCTATTGTGATATGCAGCCCAACAAGGACCGTTTCTACATAGGGGGATATCACAGATATCACAGTCAAAGGTAGAACGCTTTCCCCGCCCGCTATCACCTAAATTTGGTGTAATTTCACCGAGAACTTGTCGTTTTCTAGACCTGGCTGTCAAGCCTATCTCCTTGTATCCACGGCAGTCTTCAGAGCTCTTTCTTCTGCAGATTTGAATCATTTGATGATCTTCTAAACGTACCATTGAACGTTCAATTGCTAATCCAATTGACGTTCTTTTTCGCTTCAGAAACTGCCTTTGAGAGGCCTGAATAAGACCTGTAGCCAGAGCCGTTCTGAACTCGCTATGAACAGTGTATTTAGCCTTCTTTGAAACATCTGAATGCAAAGAGAGTTTGTAGACATTGATAATGCTGATTTCAATCAAGAACTCGTACGAGGCTTTGTGTTTGTTGAGTTTACGAATCGGCCAAAATGTGAACACACTTTGGAACAATCCTATTCAGGTATGTATAGCATATTTCAACACTTCCCCATGTTATGCATACCCTTTCTACCGATTGCCATGGTGGTTTAAATATGTGAGTAATTATGTCATTACATATTTCAACACTCCCCTCCCATGTTATGCGCATATTGTACTTCGGTTGCCATGATTGTTTTTCGAAAGTGTGATTAATTATGTAATCATATACACGCCTTTTTGGAGTTGACAGCGAACGGATTTGAACAGTGAAGTTCGAGATGCATTTGTCAGCACCCGCCTTATTTTTATGACGTCCAACGCGTTCTCCGGGCCCATTACCTGTTGAGTTTACGAATCGGCCAAAATGTAAGCACACTTTGGAATAATCCTATTCAGGTATCTATAGCATATTTCAACAGTGTTCTCCTGATCTGCATCGACGGTTGTATGCGTAGGTATATTGACTCAACTGACGTTTGAAGGCATCTGAATAGGCTCAAATCGGTCGCCTACAACAGTGATAGGACGCAGGTTAGAACGATCAGTTCCTAAATCAGTTGAATCAGGTACTACATCGCAGGAAGGCATTCTTATCGAGGTGGGCAAGAACAATAGGGGGCTTTGTTGATATTGTTTCTATTTACAAAAAATAACCTTTTTGACGGAACCTTACCGAATCTGGTTAGGGTTAACCTTAAAAATTAACCGAATCCTAACAGCGGTTAAAGGGTTATAAGGCGGAGATTACCAACCAAATCACACCTGAAATTCCAACACCCTTTGGAAATCGAAGCCTCCAAACTCCCCTTTTTGAAGCTTTCGAGCTCCCCCGACTGAAGTTTCCAAGCTCCCCTTTTTGAAGCTTCCAAGCTTCCCCGTCTCCTACACGGAGCAGTACCATATGAAGCTGATCAGACTTCCAGACGCCTGTCCACGGATTCCAGGTGGCTATACTTTTTATATACCGTTTGTCCCCGCCCGAGACCATCCACGGTTGGCTACGCTTTTGTTATACCGTTTGTCCCCGCCCGAGGTCATTCACGGTTGCATCGTAGTAGCTCTTCAGCTACATCGATCTGACTATTTTGACGCCGCTCGTTTTTTCCTTGCTAGCGTTCCATCTAGCCTTTATCTGGGTTTCATCCGAAGCCTGTTCCGGATGTAATTCCCAGCATCGTTCCTTGTTGTGATCTGTTCTGTCGCAATGAGTACAGTGATTAGAGTTCTTGCTCTTGTAGAAGGAGCGTGCTCTGAGAGTTTTCGTCTCGTTGTCCTCTCTATGCTGGTGACGTTTATCGTGATCCGCAAAGGCCGTGATCATTTCGTCGACAGTGAGAATTTTCTTCGCCGTGCGAGCTTCTTGAGCCAGATGAAAGATGTATGGCTTCAGCTTGATATGCAGTCTCATGCGAAACATTGAGCCTAGCGGTCAATCCGGTATGTCATAATTCATTGTCGAGCACTTAGCTGCGTTCTCTTTAACGTTCTGACCGTACTCGTCGAGAGTTTTAAGTCGCCTTGCACTGACTGACAAATTGAATGAATGGTCAGATTCAACGTGGTCATGTCGCTGACTTCATACTGTTTCTTCAGCATGGTTCACACGGCAACTTCATTTTCCATGCCTTTGATGTGAACTCTGGGCCCAGATTCGCAGATGAGCCGAATGATAGTCACGGCACGAGCATTTTGATCCTCCCAAGCTAAGAGCTTCTTCTTGTATGTTTCCTGCTCTTTTGACGACGACGACTCAGTCGACGTTGACCCGGTTCAGTAGATGAAGTCTCTTTGCCTACGACTACTAGCCATAGCTTGTTCAGTGTAAGAATACTCTGAATTTCTTCCTTCCAGAAATCATAATTTTCAGCTCCTTTAAGCTTGGATATTCTGTAAATTCCCGAGGAACCTTCGGAGGCCATTTTGGTGACGATGACAGTGAGCTTAACGTACTCAACAAACGGAGCAACACTCCAGGCAGTTTACACTAACCCGGGCTCATAACCTGTTAGAATACGAGGTCATATGGGGCATTTAGTACATGGGGTTGAAGCTGGATTGGAGTCTATCTAGGTGGAAGGTGAAAACTCTACTAGCGGTCCCCAGCCCTATAGAATAGGGCGGAGATTACCAACCAAATCACACCTAAAATTCCAACAGTAAGGTAGGTGGATAAGAGGTAGTAGAGCTACATATCTTCGAGAACACTGCTTTTTGACGGCCTTTCTTCCATCCCATTAGCAACCGCTCCATCCCTCACAAACTCCTCGATCCACCCAATGGTCATTCTACCGCACAACAAGTTAGCGTCATTTCCTTTCCCATTCCATTCAACCGGCCTGTCCCTTTTCCCAAATCCTATCCTCCTCGCCTCGTTCTACCACGGGGATGGAAACGACACCCCGTAATGAAAAAACCAACTTACACGCTCCTCTTCGTATCAGCAAAGTTCTCATGGTCCCCCATCAAGTGTTCCTTGTACCATGGATCCTTCTTCATCCTCTTATAGTCCTCAATACTCTTGAACACAGCCTGACTGAAGCAGTCAAAGTCCGTCACATTGGCGAACTGCGGGTCGTAGAGCTGGGCCATGAGCGCGCGAGTGGCGGTTGTGTTGTGTATCTTTGTTTGTTTTTGGTTAGCATAACATAATTGTTGCGCCTCTAATTCGCTCGCATCAAAGCCCGGCATTGGATTGTTGGAGCACAGACGAGCAGATGCAAGGGCTTAGCAGCTCGGTGTGACACCGGAAATCCAAAGAATGGGCAGGCGAAGGAAAAGGCTTAGAACGAGGCGGAAGGGTCTCACCATAGTCCACCGCACAACCCCGTACCGCACCATCAGATCCTGCGTCATCGGCGCCGAAATCTTGGTCATGTGATGCCTGTAGTCCTCTTCGCTCATGCCTGGCTTGCGATATCCGCAGATGGTCAAGCAGAGGAGTTTATTGTTTGATGTGCCAGAAGACTCTGGGATATCTGTTGAAGAAGAGGCGGAGACCATGTTGGCTGCGTGATTAGCGGAGTCTGCAAGGGGAGCTTGAGCTGAGCGATTTTAGCAGGATTATGAACATGATGCGGGAGATTGAAAGACGATGCGCTGACCGGGGGCTGAAAAGCACAATCCGGAGATCGCGAACTTCAGCTCCTAGGAGTGAGTCGGCTTTTGGCTCGGACTACACGGAGAAGAAGTAGTCCGAGGCCGAGTCGCAAGGCTGCCGCTGGAGGTCGGAATGCGGTTCAGTGGTACCTTTTGGAGGTCGGTGAGAGAATTGGGCTGGAGCTTGGTGGGCTGGTTGAGGTTTACGGGAGCTCTTTTGTGGGAATTTGCGATTCTTGGGGGGAAGGTTTTCCGAGGTCGAGTGAAAGTTTGGGTAGACAAGAATGTTGAGGGAACAGCAAATTCAAAGTGCATAGTGACTATGGAACACCAAAATTCATGTTCTGTCTGCGTCTATCAAAGGTTTATCGAAAGTCTGTCCAACGTCTATCCAAAAAGGGACCCATTGCCGCAGCCACCCCCACCAATCCCCAATAGCCCCCCTGATCTCTAGAATCACAAGCAAAAGACCGAATGGTAGCAAGACCCTATCGGGTTCGATAACTCAATCAATCTCATGGGGCCGCCCCTTCTTCTTCTCCTAGCTATAGTACTCTTCCAACCACCCCCTCAAATCACCCATGGTTGGATACTCCAAGAATAAACTTCCCCCCACCGTAACCCCCAGCTCCTCCCGAAACTTCTCCGCAATAACCAGACTCATCAAACTGTCAACGCCCAAGCTTGCAAAGCTAGCTTCATCGTGAAGATCCGCGAGCTCGAGCGCCGCTTCGTTGGCTATGAGCGCGATAGCTCTGGCGGCTGTGCTGTTGGATTCGGCTGAAATGGTTACGTCGGGGTTGAGGGGGAGTGGGCCGGCAGCGTTAACGACTGTCGGGACCGCGACCGAACTTGCGGCCAAGTCGGAGGTGGAGTTTGCGGGTGCAGATTTTGTGGAGGTGACGGCTTCGGTGACCACCGCTGCTTTTGGGGCTGGTTTCAAATGTGCGGGTGCCGGCTTCGATGATGATGTCGCTGCCGCTGCGGCATGAAGTTTGGGCGCCTCATCCGGGGCGGAGAAGAATCGGTTGATGAGGATGCGCGGGTACCGGCGGAACTGGATGCTACCCACCATGCCGATAATGGTAGCGTCCTGGAGGATGTAGACATCGCCAAGGTAGACGGTAGGGTCCTCGGGGGTGGGGATCATTTTGGTATATGAGCGGTATTTGCCCCCTGCAACGAGAGGGCGCGCGAAGCGCATGGAACGCCAGCCGGGGGTGACGCAGAAGTTTGTCTTGGTATCAACAACGTCGGAAACGTTCATGATGAAGCCAGCAAGATGCGCGACACTATCGATGAAATAGGGTGGGATGGTCCAAGTGCCGCCTTTCTCTGTTGAGAGAACGATGTCGGCAACGGCCTCGAGTTCGTGCAGGATGATGGAGTGCATGCCGCGGTATTTTTCGTTGTAGTCCACTAGGTTGTTGGCAAAGAGACGGTAGGCCATGTTACGGGAGAATTTGTTGGCGGTACCTTCTTCAGCCAGGCGCTCGAGGGTTTGGATGCGGCCTCGGACTAGATGAGCGCTGGGTACCCAGGATGTAAGCCATTCAGTCGCGTCACCATAGTAGATGTTGGCGCTGGCAAATGGGTGGTCGACTGTGCCGTTAGAGTGAACGTTGTGCCACTTGAGATCGACGGTACCCGAGTGGATATCTGCAGTGGCAGCGGAGACTTGGATGAGCTGAGGCGTTTTGGTACTCTTCTGCGCTATGAGACCTTTGAGAACTTCTAGATTGGCTACGGTCATCTCGACCTTTCTGGCATCTGGCTTGAGCTTTCTGTAAAGATACTCGCCGAGGGTGTATGCGATGTCTGCATGAATAGACTGAATATAAAGTAAGAATTGTCATCCGCGACTGTCCTCTTCGAGTCGACAGAGTCAAGTTGACTTACCGATGTTACCACACCACATCCATTCATATTGTGTCCATTAGCTGCAGCAAGAAAGTCTGGCTGCATCAAGTCCGACTGCATAACCACTTTTCCCATTGATCCCTGAAAGTTTTCCTCGATAATCTGCTGAACAGTCGAAGTCCTCAGACTCGACTTCGGCACAGGCGCCGCCATGACTCCTTTTTCGCCATTGTAGTAACTGTTACCTTTGGTAAGCGCCCAGTCTCCATTATACATAATCCAGTAATTTTTGTCGTTCCAACTATACGTTGGCAAGTCCAATAGGCGAAGTCCTCTTTCGAAGGGGCGGTGAAATTCAATCCAGTCAATTTCCACGCCAGCACAATGTAGGGCACTGAGACTCTGCGTCATTGTCATCCAGCAGTCTTCGTCTCTGCGAAGCGAGGGAACGGCGACATTGACCGACGGGAGTGTGGCTTTAACGAAGCCCATGCAAACAGGATGAGGCCCAATCTCGACCCAGACGGTTTTTTCATCAATCGTACTGAATTTCTGTGCTATGTCCAGCCCCGAGAGAAAATTGACTGGCTCCCTAGTGGCTCGGCGCACATAATTTGCGTTCACAGTCTTGTTGTCGAAAATGACCTTGCCTAACAAAGGCGATATCACAGGCAGATTGGGTGCCTGAAAGAGGACACCCCTTTTTGCAATCTCCTCGAAGTCGTCAAGAATAGGGTTTGTTTGTTCAGAATGGAATGCAAAGGGGACATCTAGACTCAAGCACCTGTAGCCTTCTGATTGCAGGGGCTCAGATACCGCATCGATCTGTTCCCGCGTTCCGCTGAGTACGGTTTCCTTTGGTCCATTGATACAAGCAACTTCGTATGATCTGTCGCCAGCGCTTTTTTCAATCTCGGCGGGCGTGCCGCGTACAGCCATCATCTTGTAGCTACCGCTTTGGCACTTCTTCTGGAGCAATCTAGCTCTTTGACCAACGAGAAAGATGGTGTCGTTTGCTGAAAGTACTCCGGCTACATGCAAGGCCGCGTACTCCCCCAAGCTATGACCGATGACAACGTTGGGCTTCACACCCAAGGAGCCCCAGTACTTAGCGAGTGCTATCTCAGTACATACTAGAGCAAGCTGGGTGACGACTGGGGTGTGTGCATGGTCCTTTTGGTAGTTCCCGTCGATTGCTGGGATAAACGACGGGAAGCCCTGTCCTTGTGCTAGAGAGTCCAAGTGCAGAATCTGGGATTGGAAATATGGAGAGTCGTGAAACAGTTCCAAGTCCATTGACTTATGAGACGATCCCTGGCCGGTGAAAGCGAATGCAATTGAGGGTGGCCCAGTCGTTGGAATTGGTTTGTGTGAGTCGACTGATTCAAGGTATGAAGCGAGTTGTTTAGTCAATTGTGCAGTGTCCGATGTGGGTATTGCCACTCGATGGTTATGGTGGTACCGTCGAGCCGTCGTCGAATACGAGAGATTTTCTAATGAAACGTCTGGGTTTGTGTCTAAATAAGTAATAAGCCGCTCCAGATTTCCCTTCATTGATACTTTACTTTTGGCAGATACGGCGATGACATGAGTTGAACGAGGGTCTATTTCGTATGTCTCTCTTATGGGTGCTTCTTCAATCGCAAGAGTCGTATTGCCCCCAGCGGCGCTGAAGTTATTCACAATAGCAACACGTTTTTTCCCAGCTACGTGAGGCCAATGTTGTTTCTCGAAAGGAATGTGAAGATTTCGTTTATCCAAATCTTTAGGAAATCCAGGGTTGATGCTATTCTTGATGCCTACATGTGGCGGTATCGCGCTTTTCTGAAACATAAGTAGAATTTTTAGCAGGGCCGTCACTCCGGCCACAGCTTCTCCGTGACCAACGTTTGACTTGACAGCGCCAATGTAAAGAGGCTGTTTTGAACTTCGGCGCTTCGTGGTCGGGGCAAAAACATCCGTGATAGACTTGATCTCAACCAAATCGCCGGCTTGGGTACCAGTGCCGTGCATTTCTACAAAGCTGACATCGAGGGGATCCACTCCTGCTCTGCTCATCACAGTATTGTAAAGATAGGATTGAGCCCCCGCGTGAGGATGAGTGATGGAGATGGCTTCAGCCGAATGATTCGTCGCGGCGGCGAGGATGACGCCGAGAATATTGTCGTTGTCTGCTTCCGCGTCCTCGAGCCTTTTCATTACAATTGATCCAATACCATCTGCACGACAATATCCATCGGCTTCGCAGTCCCAGGTTTTACATGCATTAGGAGTCTTTGAAAGGAAGTGGCCATGACTGAGACCAGCAAATGCGTCCGAATTAGTCAGGACGTTCATTCCCCCAGCTACCACAGTGTCCGTATCGCCGTTCCAGAGCGAGCTACAAGCTGCCTGGATAGGAGCATTAGTAATCATCTATATGCCATGTAAGGGCGAAGACAGGATCTCAGACCTGTATTGTTGCTAAGCTTGAGGAACATGCGGTATCACAGCTAAAACTCGGCCCCGAGAATTTGAAGAAATAGTTGATACGCCCTGGGCCGAACGCACGACATCCGCCAGGGATGAAGTAAGTGCTGATCTCCTGAGCCGAATTGACTTCACGATAATCATCGCTGGCCTGGCCATAGAAAGTCCCAATACGGTGCGAGTTTGTGGCAGCTGTTCGATTCGCGACATAACCTGCTCTCTCAAGAGCTTCGTACGCCGTGACTAACGCAAGTCGCTGCATCGGATCGGTTTGTTGTGCTTCGCGAGGAGACATGTTAAAGAACGGTGCATCGAATAAGCCAGGTTCGTCAATGAAGCAGCCGTATGGAGTGTGGCTGGCATTGAGCCTCTTTCCATTAGGATCATAATGTGTCTCTACGTCAAATCGATCAGCGGGTATCTTCCTATGTACATCCAGACCTTGTTCTAGGAGATCCCAGAATTTCTCGGTATCTGTCGCTCCTCCGGGCAACCTACATGCCATACCCACGATCGCGATCTTGGATTGCATTGTTCCTCTCGGCGCTTCTTCATCTGTAGCTTTCTTGGCAATCCACGCTACGAGGTCCTCTGTCGATGTCTCAAAGTGCTGGAACTCGGATTTCAAGGCTGCCAATAGGTCGTGGATGGGGAGAGATATTCGAAAGACAAGCACCTGGCATTGGGAAGCTTCGATATTGCTGGCTTGTTCTATCACGCCCCGAATAACCTTGTCCCATTGGATTGACTGTGTAAGGAGTTCTGAGATGATTTGTTCGAACAATTCTCTCGCACTCTTTGCTTGGTATGGTTTTCCTGTGCCTGTTGAAAGCATCGGTATCCTTGGTGGGAATTTAGAGTCCAACCGATTTATCGAGCTTGTGCAAGCAATGCCACGCACATTCTGCTGATTGTAAATATGCTTCGCGTGGCATAAGCCTCCGTACACGGGCAGAGTGATGGATTTGCGATCACGTAAAAAGTCCGAATTGCGGAAAATGCCCTTCAGTCTTGATGGCGGGCCGCTTAGAGTCACTGAAGTCCGACTTAGTGCGCTGATAAAGATTTTACTGGCTTCGGGTGTTTTCTGGTGTTTTGGTCAATTCAAGTAACTGCAAGTGTATTGTAATGCTATAGGATAAGACCAGATCAAACTTACATCTCTAGTGTGTATCGCGTCGAGCTCTTTTTGAACCTCCTCTGCCGCGACATCGGGTACCACGCAGGCCCAAGTATCCGGCGGGCTTGTCAAGTCACGGGATTCTAAATTTTGTGATATCTCTTCTACATGGACACCAAGGCGGAAGGCAACACGCACCACTTCAGCACCAGCAAGTGGGATGTCTGCCAAATTTGGAGATAGTGAGACTGCGGCTGATGCCAGTAGGCCGATACCCAAGCCAGCTAGACATGTGTTTACAGAATTGAAGTCAAATTCGTCAGGACAGTTCTCATAATATCTAGCAGTGTGAATTAGAACCGATCATGCACCGCTTAGCAGCGTGGGCATCACGTACCCTATGAAAGTCGCCAGCTCGACTACGCAGAGTAATATTCCGTCTACAGCTCCAGAAAGAGGGCCCTTGCGAAGCTCGGAATGATCTGCAAGGTTTAAAACTGTCTCGAAAGGTGGAATCAATGCTCTCAGCCCGGTAGGCAACTGCCGTACCTCGTCACGAGTAGCCAAAGTAGCCTCGTGAATGAATCTGGCCAGAATAGAGTGTTGCCTGTCTTTGCTATGGTTGTGCAGCCGGCGAAGTAGATCTTGTAGGTCATCGTGTGGAAACTCATTGCTGAAGTAAACGAGTTTCATCTTGTTAGATTCGCCTTGAGAATCTGAAGTTGGTGTGTAGATTGGCATTGTAGATGTGGAGTGCCAACTCGAACAAGGAGAGCCACCGTATGCCAAGAGTCCAGGCAGGGTGGACTCCGAAACCGTGGAATACTTATGCAGAAGACAGGTTCGTATAGAAATTTTATGTGTACAAGGTATGGAAGAAAAGAGCAATTGAAGCAATCTTGGACTGGACAATATAGGTACGTAGGTCGGCGAACATCCAGAAAATAATTTGCATATGTATCTGATATATCAGGCATAGCAGAAGCATAGATAGTTTACAGCTTAGAATTCTACTTACGAATGACAAGGATCAATTCGACATCGGCCGGTATCGATTTACGCTGAACGGAGGGGTCAGCCAGCATTCCGAATCCTAATGCAATTGTGCTAGAGATTACATTACACCGCTCCCATAGAGTGTCAGCCCTAGCCTATTCGCAGCTTACTTACCCTATGTTCGGCATTGCAAATAAGATTAGCGCAACGGTGAGACTCCAGAAGAGTCCGAACCGAAACTTCGTCGTCGGAAATGCTTCGACAAGGCCGTGACCCAACTTACCAGGCCCGACAAACCCGAGTGGTGTCTCTTCTTCAAGAGATCCCTGTCATTGTTTTCCCAAGAAACCGCTTTGCGTGCAATCCGGGAACATCCACGCGGGTAATAGAACTCTTAGTTCTTGCAAATCTATGATCGCAAGAAAAAACGGATTTTACTCAAACCAAACCTTGTTACTGAGGTTGATTCAGAGTCCTGCAATCAACCACACATTGATTTTCAACATTTCTCTTTCTTTGACTGTGTTTTCGTCTGACGTTGTGGTAGAAGAGCACTGTTGCGATATTGATTTGGCCTGGAAATCCTGTGTATACCAATAGTTTTGTTACCCGAGTATTGACATCCACGATGGGTCAGGGAGGGTATCGTCAAATCAACAAAACGCTCAATGCTTGTGCTTTCGAGGACTATCTTTCAACGCAGCAAGCGCGCTTGCCCAAGCTAGGGGATGTAGAGCAACTTAGCCCTCGGGTAATTCGTTTACTGGGTCAGAACGCAGGCAAGGTAATGGGCAAAAATTGAAGCCCGTTTGCTCTCGCATGAGCCCCAGCAGCTAAAAGTGCTCTCAGTTTACACTCCAAGGAACAAACACCTACATCGTCGGTACCGGCTCATCGAGACTTATCATCGACACCGGCCAAGGCATCCCCGAATGGGCAGATCTGGTCTTTGCCACCCTCACCACCTCATCTATCGCCTTGTCCCATGTATTCCTGACCCACTGGCACGGCGATCACACCGGCGGGGTTCCCGACCTTCTTCGCCTTTACCCCCACCTCTCTACTTCAATTTACAAAAACACGCCCGGCAAAGGTCAAAACCCCATTGTCGACGGCCAAACCTTCAGCGTCGAAGGCGCCACCATCCGCGCAGTGCACTCTCCAGGCCACTCTCACGACCACATGTGCTTTATCCTCGAAGAAGAGAACGCCATGTTAACGGGGGACAACATCCTCGGCCACGGAACCAGCGCTGTAGAGGAACTCAGCATCTACATGTCCTCGCTGCGCACGATGGAGTCACACAATTGCGCTGTAGGCTATCCTGCCCATGGCGCCGTGATCTCCAACCTCCCTGCCAAAATTGCTGGTGAGCTTGCGCAGAAGCTGAGACGCGAAAAGCAGATCTTGCAGGCGTTGATCAAAATCAAGCGCGAGGGGAAGACAACGCGACAGGGAAAAACAGGGAGCGTGACGATCAAGGAACTTGTAACGGCAGTTCATGGCAATAGCATTGATGAGCAGGTGAGAGAGATGGCGCTCGAACCGTTTATGGATGAGGTGTTGAGGAAGTTGGCGGAAGATGGGAGAGTGGCGTTTGAAATGAGGGGAGGGGTGAAAAGGTGGTTTGGGGTGGAGTTTGATTAAGATGTTCCCGGGGGGCACGGGAATCTTAGTACATACATATTCTATGTAGAAGGGTTCACCGCTGGGCCGTCCAGCCTTATAAGGCTACCAGCGTATATCCTTTTTTTTATTGCAGAAATCAACCACTCTCACCCTGTTCACCCTCAGTACTACGCCTAGGCCATAGCTATGATGCCTATCGAGTCTTCCCTCCCTCCCACCGACCCCCTTCCTACCGACCTCCCTCCCTCATCGCTGACGCGGGATCCTACTGGTGGCCCTGCCCGCGACCCTACTAGCGATTCTGATGTCGACTATGAGACTGAGCTACCAAGAAGTCAACGAATAAGCCTTGCTTACGAATCATGGAAAGAGGCAGACGGAGCTCTCTCAAAGATGAAAGCTGCAGCAAAGTATGGGATCCCAAAATCTACGCCAATCGGACGAATCAATGGAGCTATTCCAGTCGCAATTTCACGTCAACGCAAGCAACGCCTATTCCCTGAAGAAGAGTCTGTTCTGGTTAAATGGGTAACACCTCTACAAGCTTGAGGCTGGCCTGCACGCGTTGAGCAAGTACGATTTATGGCAGAAGATTTGCTCAGGGCAAAACGCGATTCTGCACCTCTAGGAATTAATTGGCCCCAAATATTCCTCAAACGTCATGAAGAGCTAAAAACGAAATACATATCACCACTTGATAAATAGCGTGCGCTAGCTCAGAATCCTTTCATTCTAGCGGATTGGTTTCGTCTCTACCAGCGGATTAAAGCTGAGTTCAACGTTTAAGATTCGGATATATATAATATGGATGAAAAGGGCTTTCTACAGGGCGTGATTGCTTCGCTTAGAGTTATGCTCTCAAAGCATGAGGCTAATCAGCATATGACTCATTGCGGTAACAGGGAATGAACTATTCTTATTGAGACTATTTCTTTCACCGGCAGATCTCTTCGTCCATGAATTATCTTCAAGGCTCAGCTTCAGCAAAAGGCTTGGGTTGACGCCTATCTTGAAGCCCATTTCACATGCAGTGAGAACGGGTGGACTAATAACGAGATTGGCCTGTGGTTTTTTCAAATTTGCATCGATCCAGAAACCGCAATTGGCCAGAAAGGGGAGTGACATATGCTTATCCTCGACGAGCATGCTTCGCATGTTAGTACTAAAACCGTTGAGTACTGCGTCGGCAAAAAAATCATCCTACTATGCCTACCGGCCCATACGACTCACCTTCTGAAAAAACACGTTCACCGCATCACTCGCCTAGACGCTGGCTATGCTATTGACAAAGTCAACTTCTTGAAAATGCTGCGACTAGCGCGCTATGACGCGATTACTTCAACTAAAATTTTGAAAGCATGGCAAGCAGTAGTATTATCGTCATACAACCCTCGGCTAATTCTACAACAATTCCCTCCACCAGCGTCAGAAAATCAAGCAGCTGAGTACTACCAAGTCACTATCCGCCCTACTACGCCACCCGAAGCAGTATTTAGATGCGAAGGTCCTAACGGCTCTCGTGAGGCAATTTTGACGTCAGGCAATGGTTGAATGTACTGTTCAAGAAAGTACTAACGCTGACTTACTAGCGCATCTACAAAGGAAAGAAGGGAAAAGGCGTCGGCGTAAAGGCAACTGCGGGCTAGCTCAGGTCGTGAATCAAGAGGTCCTCGACGAGCGACAAGAAGCAGACGATTGGGACGATGAATGAGGTAGACTAGGACGTATTCATCGCGACGTTTTTGGCCGTCAACAGAAGAAGAAGCCCTCAGCATAACGGCCCCCAGCTACGCCAGCAAGACGTGCCCCAGCTACGCCAGCAAGACGTGCCCTAGCTACGCTAGTAAGACGCGCTCCCAAGCAGCTACTAGTAACGCTTCGAGTCAGGATATCTACTCAGGATTTGGGAAACGGTTTATGGTCGCGGCGTACTAGGGAGCAAGAGCAGCAGCGCAAGACTGAGGATCTACATGGGCAGAAACAGGCAAAGGGCCCAAATGGGTAGGAGCTACGAAGAGGTGAACGCGCCCAGCGGTGAACCTTCCAGTGTTAATTAGACTTAGAGTACTCGTACAAGTATGCTACATATCTACGGAGTGCTATATCCTTGTCCTTGGAGATCTCCGACACTTGAATAACGTTATCCAAATCACACTGATCATTGGTGGCAGGCATATGGTTCCTAGGCTCGAGCCTATGGATATTGTCGGTTCGAAACGTCTCCTTCAGTCTCTCAAAAATCTTCCGGCTAAGCTCTCTCGGCTTGTTCCTTTGAGAATGAAGTTCCACCTCAAGTTTGACACCCGCAGCGCCTTTGTACTTGACACTTCTCTCTGCCTCGAGCCTCACTTCTTGACCACGAAAGCGAGATGGACGCATCTCGAGGATTTGTTCCAACCTGCCATGTCCTAGGACGAGGAGGGATATTGATGGAAAGGATTTAGAGGGAGGGAAGGGAAGGGAGGGCGAGGGGTGGAGTCGTCAATTCGAGGTGAGACGAAGGAGCCAGATTCTGCTGCCCTCCATCTCTAATTCGGTCAAAGTCTTGAATAGCAGTCTCGACCCATCTGAGTGTTCGAGCATCTTCCAACCAACACACAACAAGAATGCGTGACCTATTCCTGGTCCAGTCCTCCGCTCGCCCCCGTCTCACTTCCACGTCCTCAACGCACTAACTTAACCTTATAGCAGCACCCAATTTCTCAACCTCATTTCCCATCCACACTCACAAGACCGATACTCGTCTCACACAGCTCGGTATGCTCGCCTTGGCGAGGCTCAAATCGCAACTCAAGGCTACAGAGCGTGGTGTATTGCACGATTTACTTGGTTATAGCTCGACCTTGAAGTGTGATGCTTTGAGCAAAGAGAGCCCCCACTCTTCAGAGGTGCGTTAGATGCCACGATGGGGACGGAAAAGGCACACTTGAGATCGTCAGATCCGGGACGAATGGCCCCCTCCAATTAAGAACAGCAGAATAATCCCCATGAGGGAGATACGAAAACTCTACGACGGTTGAATTTGGTGGCCCCGTGGAAGAGGCTGTCGGAAGGCCCCAAATGACGAGTACATCCCGGACTTCGAGATCCCATACCTAACCGCTACAAACCCACGAGTGGCGCGGCCACAAGCTCCCCCTTGAGGAGGAGGAGTCGTTCATTTCTTACTCAGAATTGCCAGCCGCCATAGTTGAGGCCATCAGAAAAGCCGATAACGTCTATAATCTAAAGAAAGTCTCTACAGACAACCTTTAACCGTCGCCCCCATAAGCATGCTCATTACGTTTCTCCTGGGTGATTGGATGATATTGACATGATTTCCGAGTCGCATATCAACCCACCGATCGGAACTCGGAAATACTGCTCTGATGGAAAACATCCCGATATCGAATTCCGTCCTAGAAATATGCCGCCTTGAAACTTGCACCAATTACGTACACAGTAACAGTACCGCTGAGTGCTGTGTATCGAGACGATGTTACGCTACCAGAAGCCTGTCCCGAAATACACGTGTAAGACTCCGCAAGCAAACTACGACTTTCTATCACCTCTATTAGCCTTCAATGCTCTACCTCACCTAGCTTATAAATACATCCTACCACAACCCAGTCACCTAAACACAAACCAGCAAAATGTCTTTGACGGCAATACAAACAGCAACCTCCCAAGTCAGTCTCTCCCCAAACCATCTCGGCATCATCCGCGGGGCAGGCGATATTCCGTCCGGCTCTTTGGAAGCCGCAAATCGTCTCTTGCAGCAGAATCACGATGCGCATCACATCTTCTGGCGTGATTTTGCTGGTCACAATCATACTGTGCACAATGTTCTGACCTCTTTGGCGTTGGGAGCGACGCCAGAGGAGTTACAGTCTGCATTTGAAGATAATTTGCCCGGGCAAAGACCGCCGCCGCCTGTGGATGAGGAAGCTATTCGCTCTCTTCATGATGAGGCCAAGTTTCATGAGAAGATAGGGGATATGACGCACTATACCAACTATCTGAAATTTTTCGAAACGCTTATCGAGGAACGAGGCTGGAAGGACGTGGTCAACGAGTACTGCTTCTCCCACTCGAGAGTCGCGGACGCGATGTTGATCCGCATATTCGATGGCGCATTCCACTCCATCATCCACTTAGGTCTCGGCATCGAATTCCAGCAAGCTTCAATTATAGCAGAGGGTCTCGCACAAGCTGCTGTGCACGACCACCTAGGCACAGACCCATTCTTCCTCGATGCAGAGAAACTGGCCAACGATTCTACATATGAAAAGCACAACCTAGTTGACCTTTTCAAGGAAGCCCGCGCCAACGAGAGGATCCGTACAGCAGCGCGCTGGGATGACTTCGCCGTCACGAAGATGAAAGTAGGCGTTTTGGGTCGCTCACTGAGGGAGATAACACAGCTCGCTGCCAAATTTCGCGTTGCTCCCGAAGAGGTCGAAGAGAGGACCGCAGAGATGATTAGCTGTTGTGCATATATGGCCGGCGCAGGCCAACGAGAAGGAAAAGCGCGCAAGATCGACTTCTTCTATATGCACGACGTCACTGCCTCCATCTTCCTAACTGTCTTAATGAGGCAGCCCTGGATCAGCACCGAGGACAAGGCAAGGATGGTTGAATGGAAGTGCCGTCTCGACTTAGTTTGGTACGCCAGTTGCGGCATCCCCGAGCTCGACGGACGCAACATCTCCGAGTATGGGGGAGGACTGGCCGATGGTATGGACTGGAATACGCTTTACAAGGCTATCAATGCTATGCATGATGATGGGCACGTCGCCAAGTTTGTGCGTGCGTTGAAGAATGGGGAGGAAGTGAGTCGGCCGTTCGAGAAAGATAGTGCGGCGTTTCCCGTGAAGGGTGATTTGTGGTTAAGGTTGGCGAGGATGGCGTATGATTCTACTGTCAATAAGGTGCACGAGGAGAAGTGGATTTACTTCGCGGGCTTTGATCAGCCTTGGGAGAAGGTGCCTGCGTCGGGTGCTTGAGTCATCTAGGTATCTACTCACTTATGAGCCCAAGTCATGGTTCTTAACATAGTAATGTGAAGAACGGGTGTGGAACATTTAATGCATCAGCTCTCTACTTAGGAGAAGTTGTCGGTCCTTAGGATGAAGTTCGTTGTGTAGCAAGCAACCAGCTAAAGAGGATATATATCTCCGTAAAGTATGCTATTACGGAGTAGTGCCAGCAAAATTAACTGACGGCTGAGATCACGTGATGAACGAAAGGTTATCGGCCGTCGCGTCCCGGACCTTATTTAGAAGCCTCAAGTACTTGGTACGTGCGTGGGCTAGAAAAATCTACATGACTACCGACCTATTCAACACTGCTCATAGTATGCGATGCAACGTAGTACTATCAACTCGAAATATTACTGCTCGTGCACGAGTGCTTACAAGCAGCTTAAAGATTACAGACTTTGTTTCTATGAAATCTGCGCTGGTACATGCAACAAGGAGCATCAACTCGCAATATCCTCCAAGAACTTCTCCAGGACTGGAAGGAACTCTGCAGGCTTCTCCCAAAGAGGGCAATGCTCACAACCCTCCAATTCGACACACTTGTCACCCCAGAGAGAGCCATACTTCAGTGACTTTATCTGTGAGTTATCGAGATGCGGCTCCGCGCTTCCGATGACAACTGCTGTGGGCACGCTCGTAGTCTCAACCAACTTTTGCTGGTCGGAGCAATCCCCAAATCCGAGATTTGTAAATAGTACCCTACGCGCCTTCGGATCTGTGCGGATCGCGGCCTCGGCCATCCAGTCCTCGTAAGGGCCACCCGTTCCACCTTTCGCAAACATTGTCAGATCCTCCTTACTCAAGTCCTCGCGCATATTCCATTTAGTCCGCTCGTCATTCAGGGGGGAGTCGCGGAGCGCGACAAGTAGCGCGCCGACGATCATGAGTCCTTTCATGCCCTTGAACAGTGGGAGCATCTCGACGCCGATGTGCCCACCGAGGGACCAGCCAAGGACTACGACTTCGTTGATCTTTAGTTGCTGCAACACCTCGACAGCAGCCTTTGCATAGCCGGGCATCGTGTAAGTATGCTCAGGGTCTTTGGCGTTGCTGGACTCGCCATGGCCTGGCAGATCGAGTGCGAGGACGCGACGGGCGGATGGAATCTTGCTTTCTGTGATTGGTCTGAAAATGAGGCTGCTTGAGGAGTTGCCGTGGATTAGCAGCAGCGGTGTTAGGTCTCCCGAACCCATCGAGCGAACGGAGAGACGGCCATAGCTTGTATCGACGTAAATGAGCTGTCGTGAATCTGCCATGCTTGCGGTTTTGAATGTCACTTGGTCACAGGTAGACCATTCCCGGATGGTTGCGTTGATTAAATAGAATGAGAGGCTTCTCGGAGTCCGAAGCGATAACTCTCCGGTCATGATGGGCCACTTCATGTTTGCAGCTCGGAGGCAACCAGCCTCTCATCTCAACGACTATAAACAAACGAATGTTCACTTAGCCGGATCAATGTCACATCTGATTGCTTGCTTGCTTGCTTGCTTGCTTGCTTGCTTGCTTACCTTCCACCTACAGTACAATACGGAATTTGACCGCTTTTGGCGTTGATCCGAATTCCGAACCCGACTATTCGCCTCGGGACTCGTCTACAGATACGACGGGAAATGTCAATGTTCTTTCGGTATTAAAGCTTTCTGATGCACTTCTGTTTGACAAAGATAATACGAACGAGAACACGTCTTTTTGTCCCCACAGCACACATCGCGTTTACATCTCTATCGAGAAAAATATTTTCGGAAAATATGGCCAACTACGCCGTCTTTGGTGCCACCGGTAACTGCGGCAGGTCACTCATTGAGGTGCTTCTCCAGTCTCCAAACACCAAGATACAGGCCTACTGCCGCAACAAGGCAAAGCTCACGCGTATGATGCCCAAAGCCGTGGCGACCAACCGCGTACAAATCTTTGAAGGGCAGATTGACGACGTAGAACTGTTCGCCAGCTGCACTCGCGGCTGTAAAGCCGTCTTTCTTACTGTTTCTATGAACGACAATTTGCCCGGCTGCCGTGTTTCCCAGGATACGACCATCACCCTCTTATCTGCTCTAGAAATCCTCAAAGCAGAGGTAGATTCGCATACAAAAATGCCAAAGATCGTCGTGCTATCTTCCTCTAGCCTCGACGAGAGTCTTTGTCGTAATCTACCGAGATGGTTCCATTGGATTATTGTGCGGGCCAACTCTAACGTCTACGAGGATTTAAGAGTGCAAGAGCGTGTGTTGCGCTCTCAGCAAGACTGGCTTTCGAGTATCTTCATCAAACCCGGCGGCTTGGTTCTTGACAAGCAGAGAGGTCACAAGCTCAATTTAGACGAGCAGGAGACCTTCGTCTCATACCTTGACTTAGCTGCGGCAATGGTCGAAGCGGCTGAGGACCCCGACAATCGCTACGATATGAAGAACGTTAGCGTGCACAATATGGGAGGAAGTGCGAGAACTCCACCAGGATTACCACTTTTAATCCTTTGTGGCATGCTGAGGCATTTCTTCCCGTGGCTACATCCCTATCTCCCACTCTTGGGATGATAGCGCATATCAAAAGTCAAATCGTCAATTGGCCGGCTCTGACAACGGATACATGTTGGCTTACAAGAAGAGAACATTGGCAGTCCTCGACACAGCGGGCTACAGCTGCGAAACTTTCAGCTTCTGGGGCGTCTTGATCTTGCCTGGACCGAGACTGGGACGCAGTTTATACGGGTACTTGGACGATTTGGGCTTTTGAGGAATTGGAGGCGACAGCGCACTCAACGTCAAATCCATTCGTTGCTCAGCACATATCAGCATCTTCTCCACCTCTAATTACTTCTTTAGATCTCCAGATAGGTGGCCCGGCCTAAAGAAGTTGGTCCACTCCATCGACCCTAGCCTCTTCGATCGCAGCGTGCAGCTATGTGAGCAAGAGTAGAAGGCCTGGAGAAGTGCAACGGCAAGCATGCTATTGCCCAACCATCCAAAATTTGCGGCACATGACATAGCTCCTCTCGGGTAGTCCACAGGGGTCCACTTGGGGTTGCGCAAGCTTTGCTTCTCAAGTCTTAGGGAGGGTACCTAGAATTATTGTGAGCCCGATTTGAATGCATAACTTGTCATGCATGTTGTCTCTTCATCCAAAGTTTTTCTTGTACCTTAACTGGTTGTTGTTTATGAAATATTCGATTCATGGGAATTCTCGATGAGAGACTGGGCCAGTCTTCCTTGATGTCTAGCCGCTTGTAGCAACGTCTCCTTTCACCCAATGCGTCCTGCTCAGTATTTGCGGTGGCAAGGAGATCATGCTTGATGACCAGGGTGGATAGAAAATGTACATCAGTTGGCGATAATGACACTGTAATGAGTGAAAAGCCGAAACCCTGACGTTTTAACGATGTGGACGCACCAAGCGCAGCATGTGTGATCTTTGGAGTAGCTACAGCACAGTTCAAAGATCAAGGTTACCTTGAGGCTGTCTCTTGAATACGGGTGTGGTCTACATACACAGTAGTAAGCGGTGACTGGAGGCGAGGCGTTCAATCAGGCTGACACTTCCTCCGACAGTCTAGGGTCCCGGTCGCTCGCTGCTCCCTCTCTCGCTCTCGCTCTCGCTCTCGCTCTTCCACCAGCATTGAAGCATTGTACCATTCCTTGTGTATCTCGGAGGTAAGGGATCGGACATTAGCTTATTTCCTGCCGAGACACACTATAAGATACATTCAAGACCCTTCTCCCCCTACAGGGCAACCCCAAGTCGTCAATAATCATCATTACTTTGACACTCTGGAATATCAAGTACAGCCAGCTTTTGGCTTAATCCAAACATGCCTGGAGATCTGTCGCCAGCATTTTTCGCGAGATTCGTATTCGGCCAACTCTTCGGCCACCTGCCGAGCCCTACAACTTCTTTTGCTGGGAAAACAGTCATCGTAACTGGGTCGAATGTTGGACTAGGTGTGTTAATCTGTCCACCCTACCCTAGCTGCAGCTTTGCCATGGCGTGTGTACTCAACTAACTCCGACTTCAGGTTTGGAAGCTGTCCGACATATCGTCAAGCTCGGAGCCTCCAAGCTTATTATAGCTGTTCGATCTACGGAGAAAGGGGAGACCGCGAAGAGAGAGATCGAACGATCCACCAACTGCGGCCTCAAGGTCATCGAAGTTTGGCCACTCGACCTGTGTAGCTACGCTAGTGTCATAGCATTCGCAGCCCGTGCTACTAGCGACCTTTCAAGGATAGATGTGCTGCTTGAGAATGCCGGTGTCGCCATGTTGAGATGGGACTGGGCGGAAGACAACGAGCTGTCACTGACAGTAAATGTCGTCTCCACCTTCTTGCTCGCTTTCCTCCTGCTGCCAAAGCTCAGAGAGACCGCCACCAAGTACAACACCAGACCAAACGTCACATTTGTTACAAGCGACACCCATTTCTTTGTCGACTTCAAAGAAAAGACTGCGCCGGAGGGTATCTTCAACCACATGAATGAAAAGAGCAATGCGAACATGGACGAGCGCTATCCGACTAGTAAGCTGCTGGAAGTCTACATTGTCCGTGAGATGGCTGCGAGGAGGCCGGTCGACACGTATCCTGTTACCTTCAACATGGTCAATCCAGGGCTCTGCAAAAGTGATCTGGCGAGAGAGGGTAATGCACGGATTAAGATCATGAAGTTTTTGTTAGCACGGACGACGGAGGCAGGGTCACGGACGCTGGTGCATGCTGCAGGCGCGGGGCCAGAGACGCACGGAGAGTACCTGAACATGTGTCAGGTGAAGCCAACAGCCACAGTGGTTCAGAGCCCTGAGGGTCAAAAGGCGCAGAAGAGACTTTGGCACGAGCTTATGGACAAGCTTGAGAAGATTGAGCCTGGCGTTACCGGGAATCTGTAAGACTTAGTGATGGCGGCGTCGGGCGGATTTGTTGTACGCGTACTCTTCTGCCTCAGCAGAGGCATTTTTGTTGCCCAGGAACAAAGTTGTTCCAACCTGACGGCTCTGTCTAGCTCGTCAATATCTTCCAGATAGTTTGGTTTCTCCTTGCTCAATCAACTTGTAATTTACTCCGTACATTTATTGCCCCATACCGTAGAGTACTAAGGTAGTGTATTTACTCTTCTTCGATTGCGAGAGTAAACGACTTGACCAACCGAGAGGTAAACTCGTACCGGCACTACCTACTACCTACTTGTACCTTACTCGTCCTCCAGGGAGTTAAACTCTAGCGTGCGGGAGCAAAGCGCTGTATTCTTCACGCCGCTCCAACGATTTATTATGACATCTCTGGAGTTAATTGCTTGCGAATAAGCGTAAAAGGTGGAGAAAGCTTCGTAAAATTTGAAGTAAGCTTCACCTCAAGTAAAGAATCATCTTGATCGATTGATTGATTAATTGTGATGTAAAAGCGTTGAGTAAGATACTGTCTCCAGAGCTGCCATAGTACCTAAATGGTTAGAGCGGCGTGGAGAAACTAACGTATTGCTCCCGCACGCTATGTATTAACTCCCTGGTAGACCAAGTACCTATGATAGTGTCCCGGCACGGGCGCCAGTCCCGGGCACGCCGGGGTGCACTCTAGGCTTCAAGCTACTCGGTGTGGTCGCGCACGGCGGAGAAATAAGTTTGTCGGGTTACCTTAGGGTAAGCTAGGCTTGGCTTGGCAGTTCTCGGACTCCGAGATATCTGACGCTCGGACGGCTAATCTAATCTAATCTAATCACATCGGATCTCGGGAAGAAAGTCAATCTGGCCGTTCAGCTTCTCACCTCTTCGGCTCTTTCTCTTTTTACCCACGGCTACGAGAGCGTCTTAGCGATTCCTTTCACCGCCAGGCAAAGCAAGCCTGTCAGTACAATGCATTGCAGAGTGAGAACTCCTGAGAACTTGCATTTTCATCGAACCTTGAAATGAGGTTTTTGTGATTCTCGGTATTACTGCAAGTACACCGTATTGACCGAGAGTGGCGGCTTGCCTGGCCTTGAGAGAGAGTTATACGAGATCCTAAAAGCAATGCGAAAAGCGGCAACTCGAACCAAAAAGAGGGCTTGATAGGTCTAATTACTCTCTAATAGAGACTGAATGGAAAAGGAATGTTTGGAGAGTGATGTTTGTGCGCCTAGTTGAAGAAATGCACGACAAGATCCTATGTAGCCTTGACATCTTGTCTTCATGCTGAAGTAAAACAGTCATCCGGTGCATCATTGAATGCCCACCTTGGAGGTCCCGTGCTTCGAACAAGGCTGGAGACAAAGGAGCATTCTAGAAAATTGTTTTTGGTTTTCCCCGAAGGTCGATCACCTGCGAAGTACTGTGGCCGGGGACCGGTCGTCCTTTATGGGGGGGAGAATTTTTTTGGTAAATACTACTTCACATTTTGATGACTGTCTTTTGGTTAGCGTAACAGTCGAGATTCAACTACCTGTCTGAGACAGATCGTCACTTACATCTCAAAGCTCGGCTAGCACGATGTCCAAGTACCCTACTTACCCTACTTTCGAGGGTGAGTTACTCTCGAGTATCCAACCACATTCTTCTCAAAGTACTAAATTGGAAACAGATGTGATGGGCTGCCAAGCCATTCTATTCGAATGGGCGGAGAGCTACGACAGCAAGGTATGTGCCCTCACTCCTGTTAGCCTTCCGAAAAATAACATTGAAGCAGGACTGGGAGCGTCTCAGCAGGTGCATCGCCCCCACCCTGAGGGTCAGTATTGACTCCGTTTTCCGACTGCGAAACCTCAACTCCTCCATCGGATCTGATTAGGTGCAGGTTGACTACAGCTCCTTCTTGAACAAGTTTTGGGAAGCTATGCCCGCCAATGAATTCATCACCATGGCCTCCGACCCCAAAGTCATCGGCAATCCTCTGCTCAAGACACAGCACTTTGTCGGAGGAACCAGATGGGAGAAGACTGCTGATGACGAGATCACGGGTTATCACCAGCTTCGTGTCGCGCACCAGAAGTATACCGACCAGTCGTGCAAGACAGTTGCGGTCAAAGGCCATGCTCACGGCCGTGGTACCATGTGGTACAAAAAAGTAGGCGACGTCTGGAAGTGGGCTGGAGTGAGTCCGCATGTCAGGTGGACCGAGTACGACTACGACCAGGTATTTGCGGAAGGCAGAGACTCCTTTGGTGAAGATGCGCCAGTCTATACATAAATGAGGGGATCTGGTTCTTGAAGGAATTGCTTGTTTATAAATATATACATCTATGAATCGAATATGATTTTTCAAATTAGCCAGTATATTTGGCAATCAACGCAGCCTTTTGAAAACGATTTTACTGCGGATGAGCAAGCTGTTGTCGATTCGATTACCCGCTTGAAAGTCCCGCGGGGGAATATGTACATGGATCTACTAGTAGATACAGCAGAAGCAGATGTATCTCTCCAGCAATCGCCGAGAACATTACTCAGAACCGCACTTATAGAGGCAACTAATAGCAGATTTGGTGAAGCTATTCGGACCCTAGAAGATGTTCACTATTACTGCGAAGCCTAGCAAAACGAACGCAGCCACGAACGCAACAATCTAAGAGAGATATGTATATATGCTGGCTGGCCAGCTGGCACCAACAGGCAGCCCCAAGGCAAGAGAGGCCTCAAAAGCCGCTCATCGGCGCCAAGACTTCCTCTGTCTGGAGCGACTGAATTAATGGAGTGGGTGGGTGGCTTTGCGATTTCGGACCCGAGATCTTTGAGATGAAGGACCGAAACAGGTGGTTGAGCCACCTAATGTAGCTACAGCTCTCCGTCGAAGTCTCTGGTCGCCTAAAAGTCAAAAAGTCAAAGATTTCAAAACTCGATCGCCAGAAGGCCAAAGGGTCGAAACGCCAGAAGAAAGCTCATCCTTCGGATACACAACGACTGCTTCCACTAGCAATAGCCCTCAGTCAAGCTGCGGTGGCTTCACTATACAAACTTATTGGCAGATTGTACAACTCGAAAAGATCGGTGATTAAGTAGTGAGGTAACTGGAAGTTTTGTCTCAAGAGGCTGAGATGCGTCAGGAAATCGTGTATGGTAATATCTTTTCAGACTCGAAGCAATAACTGGCTTGATAGTGGGCTTGTAGTTAGAAAAGATGTGCATGGTCGGAGGATCCGTATGGCCAAGTTGTAATGAAAGTGAACGTCGATATTGAAAACAGAGAGCAAGATTTGAATAGATATTGAAGGGGTCCTTTGAATGATTGTAGAAAATTTGGAAAGGGGGAAGTAGGTAAAGTCGTGATTTGGCTTGGCGCGCGTCCTGGTCGATCGACTGTTTTTCCGTCACTACGACTTTCCAAAACCACCAGTGAGTGACATTCTGCTGATTGAAGTCCGGCACTTCATTGTATAATTTTCGGAGAAAGAGTACTATTGCCGGACTTCAATCTTACCCCTCATGAACTATGGCTTTCTCTAACCTCTAAACTGCGACCGAGTCGCTTTGAAGGTCAATTCTAGTTTTAGCCCCTTTCCGTTGGTTCGTAGCATTTACTAATGCATAAAACCAGGGAAAAGCTTCTGTAATATTAACTTTGCCGCAGCATATCGACAATCTTCGACGACAAAGCACGCAGACGCTTTCGAAGATCGGTCTCAAGTTGATCCAACATTGGGGCAGAGAAAGGTAAAGTGCTCTCTCCATCAGAAAGTGTATCTCGACCGTCAGGATGACTGTTGGGTGTGCCTACCGCCCCATTGCGCATCCCATGGCCTTTGATTCGCTGCGATAGCAGGTTCACCAACTGCTGCACACGATGAAGTTCGCTGAGAATCAGCTGAGCGGCCATGCGACCTTGATCATCGCCATCAATGCAATAGCTGCCCACGACTGTTGGAGATTGTAGTACCTGCTCAGAATGGCTTAAAGAATGTCGCCGGTGATCAGAGTGAGGCTTACTCGAACTCTGGCTATCATCCGTCACTGGTGTCTCACGTGCAGCTGCTGCATACCAGCCCAAGACTTTGAAGACGATGAGTGACAGGATGGCGAGCATATAGCTGTCTTGAGAGCACGAACACTGTAGCATATCGCTGACCGCTTCAATGGTCTGCTCATTTTTGGCGACAACCGATTTGATCGTAAGGATCTGGCATGTGGCATTCTCATAGTCCTGCCTCCTCGAACGCGTGCAGGCTGTCGAAGCGTTTGGAAAGAGCTGCGTTACAAGGTCAAGTGCACGTATCAGGCAGCAGTATGGCGACTCTGAGCGAAAGCCCTGAAAACTCTGGGCAGCGCTGGTGGTGGAAGCTCGACTGTTCGGAGGGGAGCGTGGCTTGGATAGGTTTGGAAGTTCGGAGGCTGTTTCGTCGATGACCGAAACCGCATCGTCAGGTGTGAGGAGAGCTGTGGCATCGTTAGAATCTAGCAAGCCGTTGTTCACGCCTCTCAAATCGATATGAGGCTGAGTTAAAATCCCAGGATCTGACGTCTCTGGCATGGGAAAGAAGAGCGGCGAGCCAAAAAAGTCATCGATATCGGTATCTAAGGTTGTGAGGGTCGACCACGAAGCAGGATCCGCTGGCGAGAGAAAATTTGGCAAGATGTCTGAATAGTCCGATGTATGCTGCCTTGGAGAAGGCTGGATGATGTTGGGAGATGTCGAAATCCTCGTCTCAGAGGAGGTGGATGAGCTCGACCCTGGCAAGGCCTGGGTCACGTTTGGCTTCTCACTTGGTCGAGCGTCGTGCCTACGGCCAGCCCGTTTGGTGACGAAGTACTCGCATGTCAGGCCACGTTTTGCACAACGGGCACATGTCGGTTTCTCCTTGTTACACTTAATCTTGGAAGCCGCACAGACATGGCAACTATCTCGTAGCTTGGGAGTCGAGGGAACCGTCGTCCGGCGTGCTGGTGCTGAACGTGTCAGTCCCTTTGGGGAATGTACCTCCGCCATGATGAATTGATGGTATACAAAGACTGTGATAGAAGGTCGGATATCTATGAGAAGAGTGGTCGGTCACCGAGGAAGTATCAGGATACACAACGTGAAGAGCGTCCGCGATTATAGCCAATTGGGATTATCTTACCCTCAGACTGTCAGCGCAAAGTCTCACCTAATCGATGGCCAATCCCTCACTGATTGATAAATCCAAATCGTCTTTCTCACCGCCTATCCAACATAATTATCGACATTCGCCCTCAATTCAAACCTTCCACAGTCAGCAATCCTACCTCTATCTTATTATCGCCGTTATCACATTTTACCCTGTTATCCGATTAGCCCAAGTACCAGCTGGCTAGACCCTTTGGCACCATCAACAGGGTCAGCTGTCATCCGCCGGATCCGCTAACATCACTGCACGGTGCTAATTCTTGGAGGATTGAGAAGGGTGTGGAGAAGGTAAGAAAGGGATTGGGAGCAGATAGAAAGGAAGGATTGAGGATCAGAGGATATCACGTGCTGCAGGACTGACCACAGGACACTTGTCTTAATGGGGTGATGCTCCCTTTAGCTTACCGTCCCTTAACTCCGTACCAAGTCCGATAGACGCAAGCTGGTGAAGCTGGTGGAGCTGAAATGGAGGTGAAGGGAGGTGTCAGCACCCAAAGGGGTCATGGTAGCGACGGTGCATTAGCGTGATGCTCGGATCGATTGCGTGACCGCCAAGCCAGGCTTCCACGGCTCCACTCCTCCACTCCTCCACTCCTCCACCCCTCCACTCCTCCAAGCCTCCTCCTGCAAGCCACTTTAGGGTTGCAACAAGGTTGTTATAGACGTACACCGCTTCTTCACAGTGCCAATCTATCCACATGGCGGAAGAAGGGTCGTTGAATGTGAAATCATGATCCTTCTTCTACATCGTATGAAGGGGACAATGAAGAAGGAAGCGAAAAACAATGAATCTGGGACTGAAAGTGCTGACACTACCTTGTCGGGCATCGACTTCGTTTGAACTATAGATAATATTTATAGGGCCAGATTTTGCCCCGGAAGTCGCCCTGAGGTGTCATTCCTGGCTGAGGTGTCACTGCTACAATGACTAGTAGTGGCTTGGCCCAGCTTGAGGCTTATACCAACGAACTCGCCGCCGCTGTAAAAACCCTGGCCAGCTATTGCCGGAATTTTGAGGCCCCTGTTGATTTCCCGGCTGGGAATACACCAAAACCACTTGTTCAGCCCGAAGCCCCTAGCGACGCGCATCAGGCACGACGGTCCATCATAGCTAACGCGACCAAGCTTCAGACATTACTTGATGAGCCAACAGACTTTCTCCAGCAGCTTGCCGGGCATGTGCGCCTCTCTTTCTCGATGATATCGATGTCGAGCTAATTTAGTTCATTTCAGAATCAGCTTCTCGCCTGTCTGCAATGGCTGGGCGAGTTTCAGGTGTTGGCCTGTATACCTCTGAATGGCAGCGTTCCTTTTAAGGATCTTGCCGATCTTGCAGGCGTTCCAGAGACACAGCTCTGTCGTGTCGTGCGTATGACGGCCACCGCTGGCTTTCTCTACGAACCACAGCCAGGTCAAGTTGCGCACAGCGCGCTGTCAGCGCCGTTTGTCACCAAGCCTTCCTTCCTCGACGCAGCTATGTTCCTCTCCGAAACCGTGGCCCCTACTGCATTGCAAATGGCGGTGGCTACTCAGCGCTTTGGACACTCACAGCGTCCTAACGAGAGTGTTTACAATGTAGCTTTCAATACATCGACCACCTTCTCCAGCGCCTTTGAGCAACGGTCAAAGCTACAGAGGCAGTGGCCTGCCTATCTTCGTTATGCAACCGACGACGTAGACGCTAGCGTTACGGAAATTCTCACACGCCTTGACTGGCTCAGTCTTGGTAATGCATCCGTAGTCGAGGTGAGTCTACTGACTTTATAGGCCTTGTATTTTCGTTCGCGAAGTCCCTGACTGACTTTGGTCCTGGCATGTGTAGGTAGGCGCGCGGTCAACGGCAATAGCGATGGCCCTTGCAGATCTTTATCCAGCGCTTCACTTCATCGTGCAGATGAGCGAACCGGGACCAAGTGGCCATGTACCACGACAATCAATGTCCGACAGTTGGCTTCCCTCTACCCCTAGTTCCTTGGGCAGAGCTTCGCCACCTGGCTCAAAGCCAGGCGACCTGCGAAAACAGGTCAGCTCTCGCATTACAGTCCAACAACGAGCCCCTGGCACGCTGCAATGCGTCCATGATGCAGCTGTTTACATTCTCCGTCTGCCCTCACCTTCGCCCGGGGTGCCAGCACACTCACTACCTGCACGAATTATCGCTGAGCTGAGGGCGCATATTGGCGTGCTTCGTGCGAGCAGCTGTGCTACGCTTGTTCTCACTGCACGCCTGCTTCCAGAACCTGGCACTGTGGATCAGGATGTTGAGGCCATAGCGCGCCTGCGCGACCTCTCTTTGTTTCAACTGGCTAACGAGCGGGAAATAGAGATGTTGGACTTGATGGATATGCTAAACAGCGTGAGAGATAGCGTGGGACGACTGGTGCTAGTCAACAAGCTTCGCTCGTGCAACAACGTTACGGTTGCCTTTGAGGTTCGATACCAGGCATATGCCGATCGACATGAACTTCGACCCATCTCGACAAATGTTTAAGGTAAACAAGCTGTGTGTTCCTCGAGTTGGGTTGATCTGAAGTTTCTACCCAACCAAGCAGGTTCCAGAAAGTTGGGTATAATTAGTCTGTAGAATTATTTGGATGACGCAAGAAAACTGATTAAACTTCAATTATAAAAATAAAATGTGAAAAGTTTTGAGCAATAAGGTCCCTAGTAGCAGTATGACTGTCTAGAAGACTGACCTCTTGGCACAGTAGGGGTGAACGACTTGATTGTTTCTAAGATTTCTTAACTCGTAGATAAAATTATTATTTGAAGTGAGAATAACGGATTTTGTTTCCTGAGCGGCCTGTCTCTTTCGCAGAGCCAGTTTAAGATTGCATGCTGACATTATATAGGTCTCTGAGATTCTGTTGATGGTTGATATGAAGTCTGAATGCTCGACTACATACTCGTTGTATGCGAAACCTGTATCGAATTTACCGAGAGCCCCATCAAAATTAGTGGCGAATCTGCAAAATAAGAATCAATAAGAAAATCAACCCCACTGCTCCCTCGATGCTTCATATGTAGTATATTCAGTGCTCCATATGTGATCTATTCAGTACTTCATATGCGGTCTACCCAATGCCCCATATGTGACCTACCCAAAGCTCCATATGTAGTATATTCAGTGCCCCATATGTGACCTATCCAGTGCTTCATATGCGGCCTATTCAGTGCTTCATATGTAGTATATTCAATGCTTCATACGTGATCTATTCAGTGCTTCATATGTGACCTATCTAGTGCCTCTTATGCAACTTACTGAATAGATCGTATATAATACATATAAAGCACTGAATAGATCGAACATGAAGCACTGAATAAACTACATAAGAGGCACTGAATAGGCCGCATATGAAGCATTGAATATACTACATATGAAGCACTCGATATACTTACATACATATGAAGCACTGAATAGACCGCATAAGAGGCACTGAATATACTACGTATGAAGCTCTGAATATACTACGTATGGAGCACTGAATATATCACATATGAAGCTCTGAATATACTACATATGAAGCAATGAATAGGCCGCATATGAAGCATTGGGTAGGTCACATATGGGGCACTGAATATACTACATATGGAGCTTTGGGTAGGCCACATATGGGGCATTGGGTAGGCCGCATATGAAGCACTGGATAGGCCATATATGAAGCACTGGATATACCACATATGGAGCACTGGATAGGCCGCATATGAAGCACTGGATAGGCCACATATGGGGCACTGAATATACTACATATGGAGCTTTGGGTAGGTCACATACGAAGCACTGAATATACTACATATGAAGCACTGGTGGGGCAGTGGGGTTGATTCTACAAATCTGGTTCTTATTTTGCACTTTTTGAAGATTCGCTAATTTTGATGGGGCTCTCGGCAAATTCGATAGAATACAGGAAGGAATCAATTGCTATCTTGCCAAAACCTCTCATTTTGAATGCATACTGATAAATCTCATCCAGGTCCCTAACCTACGTTCAAACAGTCTGGTGACCCATTGGACATTTACTGTTTCCAACTTAATCGACCCTTACCAATATGGACTCCTCCCCCGACCAAACCACTTCCACCTACCCTGCTTCCCAGCCTTCCACGACCCAACATGCTCCCTCACTGCCCTCCTCCAGCACCCTCCCCTCTCCTCTTTCTAATCCCATATCGACACCCCTGATTACCTCCACAACCTCCTTCGTACGCACTTACATGTCCCAACCCCATTTCGACGCCTCCCACGATTACGCCCACATCCAGCGCGTCCTCGGCCTCTCCCATCACCTCTTACGCGTCGAGCAAGCTACCCACCCCTCCGTAACTTATGATCCTACCATTATCACGCTTGCGGCACTACTGCATGACGTTGGAGACCGCAAATACATCTCCCCTTCTCGTACAAGCAGTGAGGATCTGAACACTTTAGTGCAAAGGAAACTGCTTTCCTTTGGTGCGGAGACCGAGCTCGCGGGAGCCGTGCAGGCCGTTGTTTCGGGCGTATCTTACAGCACGGAAAGAAAAAATCCCTTGTTAACCCAACGCACCCTGCTCACTCACCCGGAGCTGGCTATCGTACAAGACGCGGATAGGCTGGATGCAATTGGTGCTATTGGAATAGGTAGGTCGTTTACCTTTGGTGGGGCGAAAGGTAGCCGAGGCATGGAGGAGACAATAGAGCATTTTACGGAGAAGTTGGAGAAATTGGAGGGGATGATGAAGACGGAGGAGGGGAAGAGGATGGCAAAAGAGAGAACGAGAAGGTTGAGGGAGTTTAGGGGTTGGTGGGAGGAGGAATCGGCGATTGGATTGGGGGAGGAAGTCAGTATTGAAGGAATAGCGTAAAGAGCATATCATGAACTCACTTTACTGTGTCGAGATCTGTCACGCTGGAGGTATAAAAGGCAAGGACATTATTTCGCTAATGATTCTAAACATACAATTCGCTGGCTTCTGCATTCCACTTAACAGTCCATCTTCACCTCTACAACTGAAGTCCCCATATTCGTCCTTCCAACCTACCAGAGGCTCATTCTATCTACATCTCCGCATCATCTGCCCCCTATCTACAGCAACATAAAAACTCATCAACACCCATTCGAACCGTCAACTTCCCACCCAAGAATAGAGTCCCTGGAAGAGCAAGAAATTTCCACTCGGACATCAAGGGCGGAAATCCGAGTGAAGAACTAACCACTTGGGAGAGGAACCTTCTACAAGAGAAGTGGAATTTCCACGGGTGAGAGAGGCACCTGGAAAAGAAGGTTTTCCTTCAGGAGAGATTGTGTTTCTGTTCACCGCATGAGCGCCTAGGAAATCAGGTCTTTTTCGGGTCTACGACTTAGGATACAGGAACTTATGTGACCTCCTGGGATGAATATAACTATGATTTGAAACGGCAACGGAACGGTAGCCGTGAGATGTGCCTAGTAAAGATGGACGTATTGCATGCCAATTGTTTGACAGAACGGTTACTGTCAGCGCTAAAGTGCCCATCTCTCTTAGGGATTTCTAAGAACATTCTATACCTACCTTACTACTACTCCATACAACGCGAAACCATCACAATCGGAGCATGCGAGACGACTCTCCGCTTCCTCCATGATAATATCCTTCATGTAACCTTTGGCAGGCTTCTTCACTCCCGCACTCGCTACCGAGAGGATCTGACCCCTCAACGCCTCTATCCTAGCCTCAAATATTGGCGGAGCTGATCCATGGCTTATTGAAGCTGTCGTGAGGATATGCCCGACTATGCTCGAAACGTCGTCTTGGCGAGTGGTATACTCCAGCCCAGATTACTCGACAAGTTTTCATGTAATTGCGT